>Ga0306872_100001_pt1 | contig 289040 bp, 275 predicted proteins | sample AntRauMeHopE1498_FD_190455 | JGI IMG/M metagenome (GOLD analysis project Ga0306872, IMG submission 190455) | Saline lake microbial communities from Rauer Islands, Antarctica - Metagenome Hop E1 #498 (v2) (version 2) | ecosystem: Environmental > Aquatic > Non-marine Saline and Alkaline > Saline ...
ACATTCTTGTGGTGCCCAAGGTTCACAGTTCTGACATTTCAAAACTCTCCGATGCTCAAATTCTTTTGGGACTTCACGAATTAATTCGGGAGATGGCGGCAAAATTCACGGACGGTCAGTTTCGATTACAGTTCAACACTGGCGAACGCGAGGGGCAGTCTGTTTTTCACACCCACGCTCACATCATGAGCCAGCAGGGAAGCTAGTGCCGAAACTTAGTTTTGATATTGCGGAAGTTGATCTAGTTCAACTGCTTGGTCCTGAAGATTCCTTGCTAAGGAGCCTCGAGGCCCAATTTCCCGGGATGCAAATCCAGAATCGCGGCTATGGATTCATGATTGAAGCCGAAAACTCAGATTCCGAGAAGGCCAAGGCGGCCATCCTGGCCCTTGCTGATTTGGTAAGGCAGGGAGTGACGCCGGACTCGCGAAGTGTGATTGAGGCCGTTAATCTGTTGGAACAAAAAGAATCCCCCACCAAGATCTTAGGCTTGGGAGCAATCCACACCCCGGGCAAAACAATCAGGGCTAAAACCCTTGGTCAAAAACAATATCTTGAGGCAATTGATGAACACACAATTACTTTTGGTATCGGACCGGCAGGGACGGGGAAGACTTATCTCGCAGTTGCTAAGGCCGTAGCCGCTCTTTACAGCAAGCAGGTGTCAAGAATCATTCTCACCAGACCGGCCGTTGAGGCAGGGGAAAAGCTGGGCTTTTTGCCTGGAACGCTGAGCGAAAAGATTGATCCATACCTGCGCCCGTTATTCGATTCTTTGCAAGAGATGCTAGAGCCCGAGGTCACCGCCAAGCTAATGGAGTCTGGCGTAATCGAAGTTGCTCCACTTGCTTACATGAGAGGCAGAACTCTCAATGATGCTTTCATCATTTTAGATGAGGCGCAAAACACCACGGCTGAGCAGATGAAGATGTTTCTGACTCGGTTGGGGTTCAATTCAAAGATGGTTATAACTGGAGACGCCTCCCAGATTGATCTACCGGGTGGAAAATCCGGTCTGATTGCGGCTACTGGAATATTGAGCGGCGTTCAGGGCCTGAATGTCTTTAGATTGACCAGTCAAGACGTGGTGCGTCACGAGCTGGTTACCCGAATCGTTGAAGCCTATGAATTAGATGAGAGCAAATGAGCATAGAAATAACCAATGAATCGGATGTTGAAATAGATACCGATCGGGTTCTTTTAGTTGCTCAGTTCGCTAGAGAGCACCTAAAGCTGCATCCGATGGTGGATGTTGGAATAATGTTCATCGATGAGGCCCCGATGACTGCCCTGCATGTCAAGTGGATGGATGAGCCTGGACCCACGGATGTGCTTAGTTTTCCAATGGATGAACTTCGCCCCGGCGATGAGGATTCACTATCCAATTCGGGTATTTTGGGAGATATTGTCGTCTGTCCGCAGGTAGCGGCGCTTCAGGCCAGTGCTGCGGGGCACCAGATGATTGACGAAATTTTGCTACTAATAACCCACGGCATGCTGCACCTTGTCGGCTTCGATCATGCTGAGCCAAAAGAGGAAAAAGAGATGTTTGGGTTGCAGCGTGAAATCCTGGCGGCTTTCTATGAATCAGAGGCCAAGCAATAGTGGAACTGATTATTGGGCTTGGGATGCTTGGCCTTTTGTCAATCGTGGCAATAACCCAGGGGCATTTGGAGCGCGAAGACGACCCGCGCGCTGGATCGCTATCTATTCTTCGAGCTGCGTTGCTGGTCTTGACCGCTGCGGTTTGGCTTGTTTTTATGGCCGCGGCTCAGCCTGTGGCCGCACTCCTAGCTTTCGCGCTGCTACTAATTTGGCTGCTACAGCAAATTATTGGCAGCACTCTTGGCAAGAGCGAGCTCGCCAAAAAAACAGCAATTCGCCTCGATAAAGCCATTACGGTTTGGGCCAAGCTCGTGTCACCAATTCGCCTGAGCGCTCCCGAGCTAGTTGAGGACTACGAACAGGATTTGCTTGAATCTGTGGAAGAGTTTTCCGAGATGATTGTTCGAGAGGTAATGGTGCCAAGGGTTGACCTGGAGGTAGTCTCGGCCGAGGACACTCTGGAACAGGCGCTATCGGTATTTATTGCCAGTGGCTACTCGCGACTTCCTGTAATAGGGGAGAATGTGGATGATGTTGTAGGGGTTCTTTACCTAAAAGACGTGGCTCGCGTAACTCACAGAGACCCTTCGCTGCTCTCGAGCGTCACGGCAAGGCAGGCCTCTCGAAAGCCGCTATTCACGCCTGAGAGCAAATCGCTTTCCGCTCTTTTGCAGCAAATGCAAGTATCCAGGGTGCAAATTGCGATAGTTACCGATGAATACGGTGGCGTCGCTGGCATCGCAACCGTGGAAGATCTGATTGAAGAGCTGGTCGGGGAAATAACCGATGAGTACGATCGTGAGGACCAAGACATCGAGCTGGTGGATGTTGATCTTTTCAGGGTCAGCCCGAGGGTCACTTTAGATGAGCTTTCCGAGCACTGCGAGATCGAGCTCGATGACGAAGATGTTGATACAGTCGGCGGGCTGTTGATTAAGGCAATTGGCGAATTACCCAAAGGTGGCGAGGTGGTCACCATTTTAGGTCTAGAGCTCACCGCCGAGCGAGTGGATGCCCGCAGGGGGCGGATACTAAGCATATTGGTACGCAAGTTAGAAAGTGAAAATGACTGAATTCAGATCCGGATTTGTGAGCTTCGTTGGCAGACCTAACGTTGGAAAATCGACCCTTACAAACGCCCTAGTTGGGCAAAAAGTGGCAATTACGAGCTCCAAGCCACAGACTACTCGCAAGGCGATCAGGGCGATTATCACCAGGGATGATTACCAGCTAATAATTGTCGATACACCCGGGATTCACAGACCTAGGACACTTTTAGGCCAAAGGTTGAACGACTTAGTAACATCCACACTCACCGAGGTGGATGTAATTGTGTTTTGCTCACCCGCAAACGAGAAAGTTGGGCCGGGGGATAAGCACATCGTCGCCGACCTCGCGAAATTCCCAAGGGCCAAGAAGCTGGCATTTGTAACCAAAACCGACACCGTTTCCAAACAGCAACTTGCCCAGCACTTACTCGAGGTTAGCCAGCTAGCCGACTGGAAAGAAATCGTGCCGGTGTCGGCCGTTTCAGGAGACCAGCTTGAGTTAGTTGAGAAGATCTTGGTGGCTCAATTACCTCCCGGCCCAGCTCTTTACTCTGCTGATGAAGATACCGCAGAGACGATGGAAGATCGAATCTGTGAGCTGGTTCGCGAATCAGCTCTTGAGCTTGTGAACGATGAGCTTCCACATTCGCTTGCTGTCACAATGGATGAAATCACCGAAGGTGAGAATAAGCCCACAATGCATGTTTCGCTTTGGGTGGAGCGCGATAGCCAAAAAGGAATTGTCATCGGGAAGAGCGGCTCTATGCTCAAGCGGATCGGTACCGAGGCACGGGGAAAGATAGAAGCCCTCTACGGAGAGCCGATTCACCTGGCAATTCAGGTAAGAATCGCTAAGGACTGGCAGCGCAACCCGAAAGAATTAGGGAAGTTGGGTTTTTAGTCCAAAACCACGGAGTGCTATGGTTGGGCAATGCTCCTACCTCTTCTTCTTATTGGCCGCGACGAGGCCTGAACCGGTCCTTACTCGTCGCGGAGCCTTTGAGTGGCCAACCAATTTTTAGCGAGGAGATCAAATGAAAAATCAACAACAGGCATCAAAAATGCCTTTTTCACGTTACGAACCTTTCCACGAGCAAATCAAGGTGGACTTGCCACAACGGACCTGGCCCTCCAGGAGGATTAGCAAGGCGCCGCATTGGTGTGCAGTCGACCTACGGGATGGCAACCAGGCTCTGATTGATCCTATGAGCCCAGAGCGCAAGCTCGAGATGTTCAAACTATTAGTTCGAATGGGATATAAGGAAATTGAAATAGGCTTCCCTTCGGCCTCTCAGACCGATTTTGATTTCGTACGCATTCTGATCGAGCAGGACCATATTCCTACCGATGTCACAATTCAAGTTTTGACCCAGGCGCGCGACCATCTAATTGAGCGCACTTATGAATCCTTGAGGGGAGCGCACAGCGCGATAGTGCACTTCTACAATTCAACCTCGGTCTTGCAGCGCAGGGTGGTTTTTGGTCTGGATAAAGATGGAATCAAGGAAATCGCCCTATCTGCGGCTCGCAAGTGTCTAGAGCTCGAAGCAACCCTGCCTGGCACAAAGGTTTTCTACGAATATTCACCAGAGTCTTATACCGGCACCGAACTGGAGTACGCCCTGGAGGTTTGTAACGCGGTGGCAGCTGTAATAAAGCCCACCCCTGAGCGCAAGTTGATAATTAACTTGCCTGCTACGGTCGAGATGACAACCCCGAATGTTTATGCCGACTCAATTGAATGGATGAGTAATCATCTTGTGCCACGCGATTCAATTCTGTTATCGCTTCACCCGCATAATGATCGCGGCACAGCTGTTGCTGCCGCGGAACTTGGCTACCTAGCCGGTGCCGACCGGATTGAGGGTTGCCTATTCGGTAATGGCGAGCGCACCGGAAACGTGGATTTGATCACTCTTGGTTTAAATCTTTTCAGTCAGGGGATTGACCCACAAATTGACTTTTCGGACATTGATGGAATAAAGCGAACGGTCGAATATTGCAACCAGCTACCGGTTCCGGAACGGAGTCCATACGGCGGTGACTTGGTTTACACCGCATTTTCCGGCTCGCATCAAGATGCAATCAAAAAAGGTTTTGATCAGATGGCTCGGGATGCGGCAGCAGCCGACTCCTCGGTTGACCTATTCACCTGGGGTGTTCCATATTTGCCGATTGACCCCAAGGATGTTGGCAGAACCTATGAAGCCGTTATTCGAGTTAATTCTCAATCGGGTAAGGGTGGGGTTGCTTATCTTCTCAAGACTGACCACAACCTAGATTTGCCTCGAAAGCTGCAGATTGAATTCTCCAAAGTTATCCAGGGCAAAGCCGATCAGCACGGTGGGGAAGTAACCTCCGAGCAGATTTGGCACAGTTTCCAAGACGAGTACTTGCCTGCAGGCATCGGCTCTCATAAGTGGGGTCGTTTCGAACTTCGGAAGATGCGTTCCGAAAGCGCCATGGATGGGATCGTAAAGCTTGATGTTACGCTCCGCGACCTAGAGCAAGAGCTCAGCTCCGTAGGCTCCGGAAACGGACCGATATCCGCTTTCCTCGATGTTCTAAGCCAGCAGGGTGTTGAGGCAAAACTTTTGGATTACGTAGAGCACACACTGTCTGCCGGAGGGGATGCGCAAGCTGCCGCCTACATTGAACTCGAAGTTATGGGCCGAAATCTCTGGGGGGTTGGTATCGATGGCGACATCTCTACGGCCTCTCTAAAGGCACTAATTTCTGCCGTGAATCGAGCAATTCGAGGTTAGCTTGAAGGGGAATCCACCCGAAGTGATGGATACTTAGTCAATGCCCCACTACCGAGATGAAGCGATAATACTTCGCACTCATAAACTTGGGGAGGTCGATCGAATCCTCACCGCACTGTCAAAAAACCACGGCCAAATTAGGGCGGTAGCCAAGGGCGTCAGAAAGACAACCAGTCGGTTTGGAGCAAGACTTGAGCCATTTATGGTGGCCGATCTGCAGCTTTACGAGGGCAAGAATCTTGATACGGTTTCGCAAGTCGAACAATTAGCCAATTACGGCGCCCAGATTGTTTCCGATTACCCCACCTACACGGCGGCTTCGGCCATTGTTGAGGCTGCGGAGAGGCTGACTCGCGAAACTTCAACCTCGCAGCACTACACGCTTTTGCTAGGCGCGCTTAGAACCCTCTCGCAGAGAGTTCAGCCAGCGAGTCAGGTGCTCGATAGCTACCTACTGAGGGCTTTAGCGCTATCGGGCTGGGTGCCCGATCTGAATTCATGCCAGGGTTGCGGAGATCCTGCGCCGATTGCATTTTCCTTACACACTGGGCACGTGAGTTGCAACGACTGCACGATGCCGGGTTCGGTCAGACTTGGTGATAAAGGCCTGAAACTGATGACCAATCTTTTAAGAGGCGAGTGGGAGCAGGTCGAATTGGCAGATGCGGGGGTGAAAACCACGGTGAGTGGTGTGATTTCCGGGTACATGCAGTGGCAGCTGGAGCGTGGCTTAAAAGCACTGAATTACGTGGAACGCTAATGACTGAATTATTCGATTCCGGACGCAAAGCTCCCGAATTTGGAGCTGTCCCAAAGCACATTGCAATTGTGATGGATGGTAATGGTCGTTGGGCCAATCAGCGTGGGCTCACTAGAACCGAGGGTCATAAAGCGGGTGAGGCAGCTCTATTGGAGTTTGTGGCAGGTGCCATTGAAGCGGGCGTAAGTCACATCACGGCGTATGCCTTCTCAACTGAAAATTGGAAGCGATCTCCTGAGGAGGTGCGTTTTCTTATGGGCTACAACAAGGATGTTCTCAGAAGAAGGCGGGACCTACTAAACAGCTGGCAGGTGCGAATTCGTTGGTCAGGAAGAACCCCTAAACTCTGGCCCTCAGTCACAACCGAGCTGATGCAAGCTCAGGAGCGCACTAAAAATAACAAAGGGCTAACTTTGACTATGGCGGTGAACTACGGTGGGCGTCAGGAGATCGTAGACGCGGTAAACCGAATTAATTCCAAGGTCTCATCGGGCAAACGAAAGCCCGGCTTGATAACCGAAAAGAGCATCGCAAAACACCTGTACGTGCCTGAATTGCCAGATGTGGATCTGTTCTTGCGATCCTCGGGAGAGCAGCGCAGTTCGAACTTTTTGATCTGGCAATCCAGCTATGCGGAGTATCTGTTTTTGCCCGAACTGTGGCCGGATTTCACTCGTGAGACGCTTTGGTCCGCGGTTTTGGAATATGGCAGAAGACAGCGCCGCTTCGGCCAAGCATCGGATGCTCCGCTAAACTAGAAAAAGCCTAAATAGGCGGTTATTCACTGGAGACAAATGGCAGTCCAAAAACTAGATCAGGTTATTTCGCTAGCAAAGCGTCGCGGTTTTGTGTTTCAAGCTGGCGAGATTTACGGTGGGTCGCGCTCTGCTTGGGACTACGGCCCACTGGGTGTTGAGCTCAAAGAGAACATTAAGCGGCAGTGGTGGCGTTCGATGGTCTCTGGTCGCGAAGATGTGGTTGGCCTTGATTCATCAATCATTTTGCCACGCAGAGTTTGGGAAGCTTCCGGTCACGTTGAGGCATTTGTCGACCCGTTAATAGAGTGCACAAGCTGCAACAAAAGATTTCGCGCGGACCACCTCGAAGAGGCTTTTGAGGAAAAAAAGGGCCGGCCTCCAACTTCGATGGCTGAAATTGCTTGCCCAAACTGCGGCAATAAGGATATTTGGACCGAACCTAAAAGTTTCAACGGGCTCCTAAAAACCTCACTCGGGCCAGTTGAGGATGAATCGGGAATGCACTACCTCAGGCCGGAAACTGCCCAAGGTATATTTGTGAATTTTAATAATGTTCTAAATGCTTCTCGCATGAAGCCCCCCTTTGGCATTGGTCAGATGGGTAAGAGCTTTAGAAATGAAATCACTCCCGGAAACTTTATTTTCCGCACCCGCGAATTTGAACAGATGGAAATGGAGTTTTTCGTCAAGCCTGGCGAAGACGAAACCTGGCACGATTATTGGATTAACGAGAGGTTCAATTGGTATGTGAACCTGGGTATCAACCCGGACAATCTAAGGCTCTTGGAGCACCCGAAGGATAAGCTCTCGCACTATTCAAAACGCACCGTTGACATTGAATATCGCTTCGGGTTTCAAGGTGGAGCTTTCGGCGAGCTCGAGGGTGTGGCCAATCGAACCGATTATGACCTAAGAACACACTCAGCTGCCTCCGGCGTTGACCTTAGCTACTTTGACCCAACCGAGGAGAAGCGTTGGACTCCTTTTGTAATTGAGCCAGCGGCCGGGCTTACCAGGTCGCTAATGGCATTTTTGGTTGATGCTTACCACGAGGATCAAGCTCCGAATGCAAAAGGCGGGATGGACACTCGCACAGTCTTGAAGCTGGACTACCGACTTTCGCCAGTCAAGGCAGCAGTGTTGCCACTGAGTCGCAACGAAGAGCTAAACCCAATAGCTAAGGAGCTAGCGCAGGATCTGAGAAACCACTGGAACATCGAATACGACGATGCCGGTGCTATCGGAAGGCGCTACCGTCGCCAAGACGAAATTGGCACACCATTTTGCATAACCGTTGACTTTGACACCCCAAATGATCTAGCTGTCACGGTTCGAGAGCGTGACTCAATGGCGCAGCAGCGCGTCGCGCTTGCCCAGATCAAGAGCTATTTGGTTGAAAGGCTTGCCGGCTAAGTTGGGCTTGAAATACGGCAAACACGAAATTGCGGTGCCAGTTGTTTTGGCTCCGATGGCGGGTATTACCAACACTGCTTACCGAAGGCTTTGCCGCGAGTATGGCGGCGGCTTATTCGTGTCCGAGATGGTCACCTCAAGGGCGCTTGTCGAGCGAACAGAAGAGTCTATGAGGCTCATCGGACACCACGAGTCGGAGGACATTCGATCCGTTCAGCTTTACGGGGTTGACCCAAAAGTTATTGCAGAGGCAGTCACGATGCTGGTGGCCGAGAATAGGGCGGATCACATAGATTTGAATTTTGGTTGCCCAGTTCCAAAAGTTACAAAAAAGGGCGGTGGAGCTGCTCTTCCTTGGAAACGCGATCTCTTCGCAGCAATCGTAAATTCGGCGGTTCAGGCAGCCGGTGAGATTCCAGTCACGGTAAAAATGCGCAAGGGCATTGATAGCGAGCACCTCACATATCTGGATGCTGGCAAAGCCGCGCGGGACGCCGGTGTGGCGGCCATTGCTCTTCATGGAAGAACCGCCTCGGATTACTATTCCGGAACCGCGGACTGGCAGGCCATCGCCGCATTGCGTGAATCATTGCCAGACATTCAGGTTCTAGGCAACGGAGATATTTGGTCGGCACAGGACGCTGTGAACATGATGGAGCAAACCGGGGTAGACGGAATTGTTGTCGGTAGGGGTTGCCTCGGAAGGCCCTGGCTTTTCGCCGATTTAGAGCAGGCCATCTCGGCTTATGTGGCGGGGGACAAAAACCCTGCCATTACTCAGGTGATGCCCTCTTTGGGCGAAGTGGCCGATGGCTTTTATCGGCATGCCGAATTACTGGTCGAATATTTCAAGGAGGAGGGTCGAGCTTGTCGAGATATCCGCAAGCACGTCGCTTGGTATTTCAAGGGTTATCCGGTGGGTGGCGAATTCAGAGCCAGGCTGGCTCAGGTCATGTCCCTGGAACATATGCGTGAAATTCTTTTGGAGCTGGATGGCGCTATTCCCTATCCGGGTGATGAAGCTGAAGGCCCAAGAGGTCGTCTCGGATCCGTGAAGGCTTGTTCGCTTCCCGAAAATTGGCTGGACTCCAGGGAGCTCTCTGGCGACCATAAGTTGATTCTGCAACAGGCTGAGCTCTCGGTTTCGGGTGGCTAGATGAATAATTTAAATACTGATGAGCCCGGGTACAAGGATTTTGATCGGGAGAGATTTGTCGGTCAACCGCTTTCGAGCATGGTCAGGCGCGGTGAATTTGCAAGGGATCGGGCCAGGGTTTTGCACTCCGCCGCATTCAGGAGACTCTCCGCGAAGACCCAAGTTTTGTCCCCAGCATCTGGAGATTTTGCAAGAACCAGGCTCACGCACTCGCTTGAAGTTGCCCAGGTTGGCCGAGAACTCGCAACTGTTTTAGGGGTGGACCCCGATTTGGTCGACATGGCCTGTTTGGCACACGATATAGGGCACCCGCCATTTGGTCATAATGGTGAGTCGGCATTGAACTTCTGGGCGGCAGACATCGGTGGTTTCGAGGGAAACGCGCAAACCTTCAGGATCCTTACAAAACTTGAACCCAAAATTTACGATGACCACGGCAACTCCCGCGGCCTAAATCTAACCCGATCCTCGCTTGATGCCGCTACAAAATACCCCTGGTTGCTTTCTCAAGCTGCCGAACATGGCAATAGCTTTAAGTTTGGGGTCTATCAGGACGACTTGGAAGTGTTTTCATGGATGCGCCAGGGTGCTCCCGATGGTGCCAAGTGCGTTGAGGCACAAATTATGGATTTTTCGGATGATGTTGCTTACAGCGTGCACGATTTTGAAGATGCCATAGTTGAGGGCTTTTTAGACCCGGCTTTGATTTCCGATCCTTTGGCAACTGATGAGTTGATCAATGAGGTCGGCAAGTGGTCTGGCGGCATGCTCGCCAGAGTCCAGCTAGAAGAAGCACTTGACACGCTCAGGAGTTCTAAATTTTGGCTGCTTGAATTTGATGGCTCGCCCAGGCACTTGGCGAAACTAAAAAATCTCGCGAGCGAAATGATTGGGTCTTTTGTAGCTCGGACCACCGAGACGATTCTGGAAAACGCCTCTAAGTCATCTTTGACCCGATACCGAGCTGGCGTCATAATTCCCTCCAAGGTAAAAAGCGAAATAGCGGTCCTAAAGGGCTTGGTTGCATCTCAAGTTATGACCCACAATTCCAGGCAGCCTTTTTATGAGAGGCAACGCGAGCAACTCATATCCCTCGCTGATCAACTGTTGGCGGCCAATGGCGAGCATTTGGACCCGACATCCTTGGAGGCGTTTTCGAACGGGAAGACTACCGAAGCAAAAAAACGTGCGATTGTGGATCGGGTGGCATCGCTTACCGACCCTGCGGCAATGGCCTTACACGCACTTATAACCACCTAGGATTCTGGGTATGCCGGGTCGAGTTCGCCAGAGTGATATAGAAGAGCTAAAGGGCAAGGCTGACATTGTTGAAGTCGTAGCCGGCTATGTTTCACTGAAGCCCGCTAGCGCAGGGAGTTTCAAGGGTCTGTGCCCATTTCATTCAGAAAAATCTCCAAGCTTCAATGTTCGTTCTTCACCGGCTTTTTACCATTGTTTCGGCTGTGGAGCTGGCGGAGATGTCTATAAGTTTTTGCAGGAAATCGAATCAATTTCCTTTGCAGATGCGGTTGAGCGGCTAGCGGATAAGACCGGGTTCACCCTGACCTACGATGAAGGCAGCTCTCAAGAGGTTTCGAATCGCTCTCGACTGTTAGCGGCAAACAGCGAGGCTGCAAGCTTCTATCAGAGCCAACTCGCCTCGGAGGAGGCTCAAGCGGCCAGAGATTTTTTATTGGGCCGAGGCTTTGACGCTGCCGCTTGTAATCAGTTTGGTGTGGGGTATGCCCCAAAGGGTTGGCAGAATTTAATTGACCACCTCACAAAACTTGGCTACACACTGGAGGAGCTAACACTTGCCGGATTGGCTATGTCAAGCGATAAGGGCGGGTACGACCGTTTCCGGGGCAGAGTGCTGTGGCCGATCAGGGATTCAAATTCTCAGGTTTTAGGCTTTGGTGCAAGAAAGCTCTACGAGGATGATCAGGGGCCTAAGTATCTAAATACTCCAGAAACCCCCGTGTATCACAAGGGGAGTGTTCTTTACGGATTGGATCTTGCGCGAAAGCAGATTGTGAAGAGCAAAGAGATTGTCGTTGTCGAAGGGTATACCGACGTGATGGCATGTCACCTAGCGGGGCATCAGGTCGCAGTGGCTACCTGTGGCACCGCGTTTGGAGAAGAACATATAAAGCTGATAAACCGTCTTTTTGGTCAGACTCAGGAACCGGCCAGTGTGATATTCACTTTCGATCCGGATGCGGCTGGACAAAAAGCAGCCCTTCGCGTCTATGGAGACACTGCAAAATTTAATGCCCTAACTTTTGTGGCCACAGGTCCCGCGGGTCTTGATCCAAGCGATCTTCGTCAGCAACGTGGTGACGCCGCAATTACTCAGATGTTGGAAGCCAAAAAACCACTCTTTGAGTTTGTGATTCGGCACCGAATTTCTAAATTCTCGCTAACTGACCTCGACTCTAGGGTTGCCGCGGCCAGATCCGCCGCCTCGGTTGTGGCCGAGATTTCTGACCCTTCCTTGCGAACTGGTTACACCAGGGCACTGGCCGATTGGGTCTCGCTCGATGTGAACGAAGTTGCTGCATTAGTGTCGCAAAACGGCAGGGCTTCCAACATCGAGCAAGTCGCCTCAATGCGAACATCACCCTCGCCCCAGCTGGTGGTAAATAATCCGCAACTGCGCTTGGAGCGACAAATCCTCGAGATTCTCATCCAGCACCCGAGTGCTTTTAGTCAAGATCATCTGCTGCGCATTTATGCCGCAGGATTGCAGGATTCGCTTCATCAAAGCTTGCTGCAGTTGGCACTTGATAATAAAGAGTTTTTGGCCCAATCCGACTGGGTAAATATCTTGATGAGTCACTCGGGTGAAGAATTGCTTTCTTTGATTCGCCAACTGGCTTTGGTTCAGCTGCCTGTGAAAAATGACGCGGAGCTCACAAGGTACGCAAAGGGAGTCGTAAATGGTGCTCTTATGCAGGCTTTGGCTCGGGAGAAGATTGATCTAATGGCAGCTTTGCGCAGAATGGACCCGGATACGATGGCGGAGGCCATAAATCAGATTCAGCGACAACTAATGAATCTGGAATCTGAGCGCCGGAAACTGATGTAACTGATAGTAAAATTCTGCTAATGTTGTGACGCGCTCAGGCGCTTTTCCTCGGTAGCTCAATTGGCAGAGCAATCGGCTGTTAACCGATAGGTTCCTGGTTCGAGTCCAGGCCGGGGAGCCAATTAACAAGGACTCTTGTGAGCAAACAGGTGATCAGCACATCGGTATCGGTAGGCCTTGCTACCGGCCTTTACGGAATTTCCTTCGGGGCTCTTGCCTCGGTTGCGGGCCTAGATCTTATTTCGATAATGCTTTTGAGCATTCTGATGTTCTCCGGGGCATCTCAATTTGCATTCATCGGTGTTATTGCTGCCGGTGGAGCCCCGGTGACGGCGATTACTTCCGCCTGGCTTCTGGGAGTCAGAAACAGCTTCTATGCTCTAAGACTCACAACGGTTATTCAACCCAAGGGCCTCTGGCGATTGCTCGCAGCGCAGCTGAGTATTGACGAATCCAATGCAGTTTCCAGTGCGCAGGTTGAGCTCAAAGACCAAAAGCTCGGTTTTTGGCTAACCGGAGTCGCTGTGTTCATATTTTGGAATCTGGCGACCTACTTTGGCGCGGTGATGGGTGAACTCTTTGGCTCGGTTGAAACCTGGGGCCTTGATGCCGCCGCCGCCGCCGCTTTTTTGGGGCTTTTGTGGCCGCGTCTAAAAAAGCAGTGGCTACTTGCTCTAGTTGCCGCAGTCGTGGCAACTATTCTGACGCCCTGGTTGCCAGCGGGATCGGCGATCTTGGCTGCGGTGCTAGTTGCCTTTTTGCCAATTAGGGCTAAAAAGTGATTCTCACCGTGCTGGCTGCTTCAGCGGCGGTTTACAGCTGGAAATTATTCGGTTATTTGATTCCACAAGCTTGGATTTCCGATCGCCTTCGGGTCTTCGCGGATCGGGTAACAACCGTGTTGTTGGCGGCCTTGGTTGGCGTGCAGGGCTTTACTGCCGCGGGAGAATATTCCCTGGATGCCAAGGCGGTTGGGCTTGGCGTTGCGGCCGTCCTGCTGGCGCTTAGAGTTCCATATATTTTGGTGATCGTTGCAGCTGCGCTAATGGCTGCTGCGATTAGGGCCACACTAGGCCTCTAAATCGTCCTCTCCCGGCATCCAGGATTGTCCCGGAACACCCCAGCCTTCGAATTTATATATTTTCTTGAGCTCTTTTTGGTAAGGCTTGATTAGTCGGTCAGCATAAAGAACACCATCTAGATGATCGTATTCATGCTGAAAAATTCTTGCGAGCCAGCCGGTGGCCTTTATTGAGTAAGGAACTCCATCTAGGTCTGTCGCGTGAAGAGTCGATGTATCAGAACGTTTTAGGGAGTATCTTTCACCTGGAATTGATAGGCAGCCCTCTGATTCGCTTTCTTCATCGGCCGGGGTATTTGGTATCTCTCCGACTTCGAGCGTGGGGTTTATGGCTACGCCCTGATAGTGAATATCGTCTTGTTCATAATCGTAAACAAAAATTCTGAGACCAACTCCGACTTGGGGTGCCGCAAGACCGACTCCGGGTGCAGCGGTCATGGTCTCAAACATGTCACCCACTAGTTCTTTGATTTCGAGAGTTATCTCGCCAACGGGTAACGCCGGCTTGTGAAGCACGGTTTCGCCCGTGATTACGATTCTTCTTATTGGCACAACGACAATCTACCCAAGGAAATTCTCTAGTTGAACCTTTAGGATAGGCAAGTTGCATCGTATGACAAGGAGAGTGGATTGTTTCCACCTGAGTTGCTTCGGACCATTGCCATTTTGTTGGCGGTCATTGGGGCTGTGTTTCTCTCTTTGGGGGCGCAATTTCAAAATGATGCTGTCGGCAAGCACCACGTTTCAAAGCAGGTCGTACCCAGCTCCTTATCACTTAGGCAGCTGCTAAATCTGCTCAAGCGTCCAAGGTGGCTAACTGGAACTTCTTTTCTAGTATTGGCTGTCGTCTTTCAGCTTGGGGCACTTGCACTGGCCCCGTTGATTGTGGTCCAGCCAATTGGGGCGCTAGCTTTGATAATCACCTCGATGCTTAACGCTCGCATCAATAAAGTTCGGTTGGATCTCAAAACGTTTTTAGCAATAGGCATGACCATGTTCGGGGTTGGAACCTTCGTTTTCTTTGCAGCTTCCAGTGCTACGCAGGTTCGGATGAGTGACGGAAAGTTATTGGTCATCGTTGGCATACTATTTGGCTTGCTGATTCTCTTCGGAGCTTTGTTTTACATAAGCAAGGGCAAGGTGGGGCCGCTGAACTATATCTTCGGCGCCGGAGTGCTTTATGGGTTCGTGGCCTCGCTGGCGAAGGTTGTGTTGCTCAGGGTCTCCCAGGGGGATTTTGATCTACTAACCCTGTTGGCAGCTGTTGCCCTGATCTCGGCAGCCATTCTCGGCGGCTGGTTCGTGCAAAACGCTTACGCATCGGGTCCTCCGGATTTAGTTATTGCTGGCTTGACAGTCATCGATCCGGCTGTTGCGGTTGGGATTGGCATTGTCATTCTTGGGGAGGCTGCGGAGGCTAGCTTGTTGCAAATTATAGGTTTTGGGGTAGCCGGTGCCATTGCAGCGGCCGGGGTGGTTATGCTCAGCAAGGTGCATCCAGAGCTTTCCCAACAAATAGAGAGTTATGACTAAAAACATCAAGGTCATCATGGCCTGCGATACCTTCGCCCCCGACATCAATGGAGCGGCGAGATTTGCAGAACGCCTGGCGGGCGGCTTAGCTCGCAACGGCCACGAGGTTCACATTATTGCTGCGAGTCAGGACTCATTCAGCGGGATGCGGATCGAGCAGCATGATGGGGTGAATTTATATGTGCACCGCATGCCCAGCATCCGGGTGCTGCAGCACGCAAGTGCCAGGTTTACGGCTCCTTGGGGGCTGAAAAGAAATATCAGAAAAATCTTGATCCAGGTACAGCCGACAGCGGTTCATATTCAGTCTCATTTGCTGATGGGTCGTGTTGCGCTCTGGGCGCTGGAGGGGAGTGGAATCCGGGTGATCGCCACAAACCACTTAATGCCCGAGAATATAATCAAATATTCCTTTCTGCCCAAGTTCTTGCACAACTGGGCTCGGAAATTTGTCTGGAGGGATACCGGTAAAATTCTCCGCAAGGTTGATGTTGTAACCACTCCGACAAGGCGCGCTGCCGACCTATTGGAAAACTCATCGGGTCTTGCCGGAGTGCTGGCTATTAGCTGCGGAATAAACGCTTCTAGATTCGCAAACAGCACCCCTACTAGTAATACGAATCCGTTGTTTTTGTTCTTGGGTCGCTTGGATGATGAAAAGCGAATACCAACGATGCTGCGGGCTGTCGCATCTTTGACTCAGTATCCAAATATCAAAGTTGAGCTTGTTGGAGACGGGTCTGAGAGAGGCAGGCTTCAGTCTCTGGCAATCGAGCTAGGGATCCAGGATCGGGTTAAATTCTTAGGCCACATTCCAGATGATGACCTTCCCGCAACCTACGAGCGCTGCACGGCTTTTATTATGCCCTCGATCGCAGAACTCCAGTCGATTGCGACCATGGAGGCCATGGCTTCGGGTCGACCAGTTATTGGTGCGGACGCTATGGCTCTGCCTCACCTGGTGCACGATGGGGATAACGGTTACCTTTTCCCTCCCGATGATGTACCCGCGCTTGCAGAGCGCATGAAGCGCATCTTGGAGGCCGACGACCAGGAGCTGTTGAGGCTTAGCGAAAACTCGCTGCACTTGATCCAGGCTCATGACATTGAGCGAACGGTGAGTATTTTCGAAGACCTTTACCGCGGGATCGGTGAGGACGCTCCAACCACCGCCGACAACTTGGGTTCCTACTCTGAACCGATTGGCCGCCTGAGCGAATCAATCAGGGAAAGACTTTACGAATTTCGAGCCGATGCCGAAAGGCTTCGCAAGAGGGCGGGTGACCTAAGTCATGATGCTAAAGAGCGCTTTGAGGAAGTTCGAGAAGAGATGCGTGAGCAGTTCAGTGAAATAAGAACTGAAGTAGAAAAGGCTGCAAAAAAGCTTCGTCGCAAAAAAGACGATTAGTTCTAACTCGTAGCTGTTTCAGGCAAAACAAACCGGGCAAGTGGTTTTGGGATGAAGTTCAAAAAATCAGTTACTGAAATCCCTGGCTAAACCTCATTAGTATGAACGCAACACCTCCAGTGTCGGGACTTCTCTCGGCAGCTGGTATCTGAGGCGAAGGAATTTAGATGACCCAGCACCCGTGGCTAAATCATTACCCAAGCGATGTTCCTCACCAGCTCGACGAGGTCCCCTTTGCACACCTCCCAGCCATGATCAAATCGGCTACGGATAAATATTCGAAGACCACCGCTTTTACTCAAGTTATGCCCAATGGCATGAACGGTTCGCTTTCTTTCGAGAAGATAGACAAGCTCAGTGACGATTTTGCGGCCTATTTGCGCGAAGTGGCCGGGCTGTCTCAGGGCGACCGAGTAGCCGTGCAAATGCCAAACTGCCTCAGCTACCCGATTGTTGCCTTTGCTGTCATGAAAGCCGGCTTGGTTTTAGTGAACACCAACCCGCTTTACACGGCCACTGAGATGACCCATCAATTTTCTGATTCCGGCGCAACCGCTCTTGTAGTTATAGACATGTTTGCTGATCGGCTACCAGAGGTTTTGCCAAAGACCAAGATCAAGACCGTGGTCACCTTGGGTATCTCGGAGTTTTTCCCCGGACCGGTTTCCGGAATTATCAAGGCAACCCAGAAATATTGGAGCCGCACACTTCCGAAAATCACGATTGAGCACACAAAGTTTAAGGACGCTCTAGTTCTTGGCAGAAAGTCAGCTTCTTCCGAAAAAGCAGCTGGTTATCTTTCCGGTGTTGATTCCGACACGATTGCTGCGCTGCAGTACACGGGCGGTACCACGGGTGTCTCTAAGGGGGCCATGCTTACCCATGGAAACCTGGTGACTAACACTTTGCAAATGATTTCGATGTGTGGGTCCTACATGCGCCCGGGCGTCGAAATCGTGATAACGGCTTTGCCGCTGTATCACATCTTCGCCTTCACCGTGAATTTGCTTGGTTTTTTCCACATTGGAGCTCGCAACATATTGGTGCCTTCGCCTAGACCGCCAAGCAACCTCAAGCGAGCGTTTGAGAACTATAAGGTCACTTGGTTAAGTGGAGTAAACACCTTGTTCAACGCACTTTTGAATGAGCGCTGGTTCGCGGACAGCCCACCAAAGCATCTAAGGGCTTCGGCCGCCGGAGGCATGGCCCTTTTTGAATCGGTTGCCACCCGCTGGCGCGATGTGACTGGCACCCCGATTGTCGAAGGTTACGGTCTCACCGAATCCTCGCCCGTTTTGACATTTAACCCTCTTGGTGGGCTCCAGAAGGATGGCACCATCGGCATTCCAGTGCCATCAACTGAGATTCGCTGCGTGGACGATGAAGGGAATGACACTGCAGTCGGTGTTCCGGGGGAGCTAATCGCTCGAGGGCCGCAGATTATGAAGGGCTACTGGCAGCGTGATGAAGAGACCGCTACGACCCTCGAAGGCGGCTGGCTTAGAACCGGGGATATCGCGCAGATGGATTCGGATGGCTACTTCACCATTGTTGACCGCAAAAAGGACATGATTCTAGTTTCCGGATTCAACGTCTATCCAAACGAAGTTGAAGAGCAAATCGGTGCTATTCAGGGTGTTCTAGAGGTCGGAGTTATCGGGGTTCCCGATGAAAGTAGCGGAGAGAGAGTTAGGGCTTTTGTCGTAACAACCCTTCCCGCACCAAGCGCTGAGTCGATCATCGCCCATTGTCGCGAGCACCTATCGGCCTATAAAGTTCCCCAAAAAATTGTTTTTGTGGATGAGCTTCCAAAGAGTCCGATCGGCAAGATTCTAAGACGCGAGCTTCGAACAACCGTTCTAGCTGGCGGAATCACCGAGACTAAGCCAATCAACACCAGTGCAGAGGATGCCAACTGATGATAAACGTGATGACCTTCTTGACCCAGGTAACGGTTTCCGAGCAAGACGTGGTTACCCCTTTTGAGCAAAACCTTATGGTCGCAATGGTGTTTGCTATCATGTTCGGTCTTGGCGCAGGACTGACTCCAAGAGATTTCAAGCTTGCAATTAAGCGGCCATGGGGTCTGGCGATTGGGTGGATTACTCAGTTTGGAATCATGCCATTATTGGCCTTCACCCTCATCATCACCTTCTTGTGGCAGCTACCGATGGAGTATGCGGCACCTGTGGCTCTCGGCGCTCTGCTGATGGGTTCCGTACCGGCAGGAACCACCTCGAACATTTTTGCCTATTTCTCCAAGGGCAACCTGGCCCTGAGCGTAATCATGACCACTAACTCGACCCTTTGGGCGATTCTGATGACGCCTCTAGTGCTGGCTCTTTACGGCCGCTTGCTTTTCGCTGACAACGAAGAATTCCAGATTCCAATCACCAACATCGTGATCACGCTTTTCCTTTTGCTTATTCCGGTCGTGGGTGGCATGCTCATCCGCCGCTACAGTGCAAACATTGGAGCCTTTTTAGAGCTAATGGGTGGCTTCTTTGGATTGTTCTTTATCTTGTTCCTTTTGTTCACTTGGGTTCCAAGAAACTGGGAGCTATTGGCGGCTACTCCGTGGCAAACCTACACGGTGGCGATCGGCCTCGGTCTTTTTGGAATGGCCATTGCATTCACAATTGCAAAGCTTTTGAAGCTTCACCCGATGAACGTACGAACCATCGCCCTAGAGACCGGCATTCAGAACGGACCACTAGCACTTGCGATTGTCCTATTGACCTTTGGTGGAACTCCAGACGTCGGGCTGATTCTGATTGTCCCGGCTCTTTACTCTCTGTTTATCGTCCTGGTTTCAACCGCAGTCACCTTCTGGTTCCGACGCGCTAATGTGGCGGAAGAGCAGAAGATTTCTAACCTTCTTTAATTCCCATTAGCTAAATAGAGTCGAGGCTTCAGATTCAGGCCCCTCTGGTAGCTAAGATTTAGGTGGTTGGGGGCGTTAGCTCAGCTGGTTAGAGCAGCGGACTCATAATCCGTCGGTCGCGGGTTCAAGTCCCGCACGCCCCACTTAGGCCACGTGTCATGAGTTGGTTGTAAAACTACCCCGAGAAAAATCATCTCAAAAGCCCAGACTTCGGTCTGGGCTTTTATTTTTGACCAGTAGCTTTGGGCGAGTTCGAATTAGTTTTCGCTTGCAATTTCACCAGCTGTTAGGTCTGCGACAGCCACTTTTCAGGAACAAATTCTTGGTAAGTGCTGCATGATGCGATGGGGGACTTCGGCATCAATGCGATAAAAGTAACCGCTTTCGCGAATCAAGGGTTATCGAAATCTCTGACCATCCTTTTTTTGAGGCTTTCAATTGCAAGAAGGGTGATGCCCAAGTCGCTCGAAGCCAGAAGCCCGAGTCGATTCAGCAATTGCTTCTCGAGGCTAGGAGTCCGCGAACGCTCAAGAGGCCCTAGAAAGGCCAGCCACTTAGTGGCTGGAAGGGCGCAGTGCTTATCCAAATCTGTAAAAGGGAGGTCTCAAAACATTGACGTCCTGTTTGAATAAGATGAAAGAGAATACATGTATTATTATTCACTGTAATGAACACTAGGGAGCCATAGCATGGACAGCGATATACTAAAAAATCTCACAGACCCGGCCATTCTCTTTTTCGCGGTTGGGGTCCTGATCGGAACCATTCGCTCAAACCTGGAAATTCCGGCTCCTGTGACAAAGTTCCTATCCCTCTACTTGCTTATGGCAATTGGCTTCAAGGGGGGTCAGGCTTTAAACGAGGCAGGCCTAAACGGGGAGGGCCTAAAGGTGGTGGGCGTGTCATTATTGCTTGCCATCATCATGCCCGCTTTATTGTTTCCGATTCTAAAGCGCAAAGTCAACAACTTTGATGCCGCGGCGATTGCTGCAACCTATGGATCCGTAAGCGCGGTGACTTTTGTGACAGCGTCACAATTCCTAGTTAGCCGGGGAGATCCGGCTGGCGGATATCTGACGGTTGCATTAGTGGTGATGGAGTCTCCAGCCATAATTATGGCGGTGCTACTCGCAACATGGGTTCGGAATAAAGCTCCGGCAGAGATCGGAGCTATTCCTGATGATCACTTCAATAAGACACCCACCACGGATGGCCAGCCAAAAAGCGGTAAGGCTTTATCAATCAAATCCGTACTCCATGAAGCCTTCACCGACGGTGCTCATCTACTACTTATAGGTAGTGTCGTGGTGGGCGCCCTTAGTGGTCCCGTGGGCGCGGAGGCCATGGCTCCGTTCGTAGTTGATTTATTCAAAGGCGTGCTCGCTTTTTTCTTGCTGGACATGGGCCTTCTTGTGGCTCGTCAATTGCGCCAAGTAAGGGATGTAGGACCATTTTTAATCGGCTTTGGAATTGTGGCACCCCTGATGGGCGCATCCTTGGCTTTGGGGTTCAGTGCACTGTTTGGCTTCAGTGTCGGCGATGCCACGCTGTTAGCCGTTCTCGGCGCCAGTGGGAGCTATATTGTGGTTCCCGCGGTCCTAAGATACGCAATCCCCGAAGCAAGACCGAGTCGATACTTCACTATGTCGCTAGCCATTACCTTTCCATTTAATATTATTTTTGGGATACCGCTTTATTATGCGGCCGCTCAGCTAATTCTCGGATAGGGAGTTCACGTTTCCGGAAGCCCAATCCCTCTCCAATTATTTGTTACCGCGGGCCATCCTCAAGCGCTTCGGTTAGAATCTAAATAATCGTTGGGAGATTGAATCAGTGGCAGTGATTATTGAAATCGGCACGGCTCTTCCAGCGCATGCGCATATTCAATCTGAAGTGACTGAGGTCTTAGCAAGCCAACTAGCAACCTCGGATTCTGCCAAAGCAGTACTGAGGCGTATTCACGAGGCCACCCAGATTGAGCAGCGCCATTTCGTGATGCCAATTTCTGATTATAAAAGTGTCGATAGTTTCTCCAAGGGCAACGAGCTTTTTGCGCAACATGCCTTAGCTCTGGCTGCGCAGGCTACTCGAAGCGCACTCACCAAGGCGGGTCTAGAGGCCAGTCAGGTCGATTATCTGTTCTTCACCACGGTGACAGGCTTGGGTGCGCCAGCCATCGATGTAATGCTGGCCACGCAACTGGGCTTTAGATCCGATTTAAAGCGCATTCCTAGTTTTGGTCTTGGATGCGCAGGGGGAGCTGCTGGTATTGCGAGGGTTGCAGATTACCTAAGGGGGCACCCATCCGAGATTGCCTTAGTCGTCTCGGTTGAGCTTTGTTCTTTGACGATCCAGTGGCAGGATCGCTCAATGGCCAACTTTGTTGGAACCGGAATCTTTGGGGATGGCGCGGCAACGGTGGTTATGGTGGGAGATGAGCACGAGCTAGCGAATCGCGGAATTACTGTGAATGCCTCTCGCAGTTCCCTATATCCCGGCACCGAGCAGATGATTGGATGGCGCATAGGGACATCTGGGATGTCCCTAATGCTGGAGGCCGGTGTGCCCGAGATCATTGAGCGGAACTTCGCTCATGATGTCGATGCATTTCTCTCCGCCAACGGATCTTCTCGCGATGATATAGATGTTTGGATAGCTCACCCTGGTGGGCCAAAGATTCTCGATGGGTTTACAGCCGCCCTTGGTCTTGGAAGTGATGAGTTGTCAGCCAGCTGGGAGGTCATGAAACGGGCGGGAAACATGTCCTCCGCGGCGGTTTTGCATGTGCTCGCGGAAGTGTTCAGCCAGCCTGAGAAAACTCGTGGGGTTCTTTTTGCGCTGGGCCCAGGGGTAACGATCGAGCTGGTTTTATTGGAGTGGGTATGACCCTTTCGATAAGCGTTTTATTATTTATTCTTTTAATTCTGGCCACTGGCGGCGAAAGAATTTTTGAGTTAGTCGTTTCAAAAAGGAACGCTATCCGTGCCTTTGCGCTTGGAGCCACCGAGCATGGTCGCGGTCACTTGCCTTTTATGATTATTCTTCATATTGGGATGCTGATAGGGGCAGTTGTCGAGGTAGTGGTCTTCGATCGGCCATTCTTAGGATTAATCGGCTGGGTAATCTTGGCCCTAGCACTGAGCTGTCAAGCGGCGCGCTACTGGGTAATTTGGGCTCTGGGCTCGCAGTGGAACACTCGAGTGATTGTCATCCCTGGAGCCAAACGCGTGAGGCGAGGTCCATACGCCCTGTCTTGGCTTAAGCACCCTAATTATTGGATAGTCGCTATTGAGGGTATTGTTTTGCCGCTTGTTCATTCGGCCTGGATTACCGCCCTGATGTTTACTATTCTCAATGCCATTCTGCTTCTTGGTTTCCGCATTCCCACTGAGAATCGAGCACTGAGGGCATTGACATGAAAACTTTTGAAGTGCTGGTGGTCGGTGGGGGTCCAGTGGGCATGGCGGCTGCAATAGAGGCGCGGCTGGCCGGGCTATCTGCCGGGATTATTGAACAAAGGGCTGGGACTGTTGACAAAGCCTGCGGTGAGGGATTAATGCCCGGGGCCCTGCCCCTGCTGGAGCGTCTAGGGGTGACTCCTGTAGGGCGCGATCTAGTTGGTGTTACCTACCGAAGTGGCGGCCACTCGGTTACGCACCGGTTCTCCTCAGGATCTGGCATGGGAATGCGCCGCACGATGCTTCACGATGCGCTACGAGCGCGTGCAATTCAGCTAGGGGTGACTTTCATCGAGGATTCACTCCAGACCCTGCGCTCTAATGAGAAGCATGTGGTTGTGGATTGCCAAAGTGGTGATTCAATTCAAGGAGATTACCTGATCGGCGCTGATGGTCTTCATTCCACGGTTTCGCGGCAGGCTGGTTTATTTCGAGAAGTCCCCCTAAGCAGGACGAAAAGATATGGCATCAGGCAGCACTTTCAGATTGCGCCCTGGTCTGAGTTCATTGAGGTTTATTACACGAAATCCGCTGAGGTCTACATCACCCCAGTTGCCGATGATCAGGTTGGGGTCGCGGTGCTGGGTCCCAGGGCTACGGACTTTGAGGCCACCCTTGCTAGCCTTCCTGAATTGGCAGCGAGGCTGGCGGGGGCAGCGCCAAGCTCTCAGAGAAGTGGCGCGGGCTCTTTTCCTCAGCTAACAGCTGCTCGTACCAAGGGAAGAGTGTTGTTAGTTGGGGATGCCTCCGGTTATGTGGATGCCATAACCGGAGAGGGTCTGAGGCTTGGTTTTGCTCAAGCCAGGGCTGCAATCGAATGCATTGCCGAGGGGAAGCCTCAAAAATATGAGCTTCGCTGGCGTCAGGTTAGTAGAGACTTCAGGGTGTTGACCCAGGGCTTGATAACACTCGCGAATTCACCGCTTCGAATGGCCATAGTGCCATTGGCGAGTCGATTTCCCGCACTGTTTGGTTTCATAGTTAATCGGTTGGCACGCTAGATCTTGATACGTAGGTCGCTTTCACTTTTTAGATCCACGCACCCGATGCCCTCGCTATCGGTTGCCGGATTTGCATTTTTGTTCAGCCTGGGTGTTGGTTCACCGGTTGGTTTAGCTTCGTTGGTGGGATTCGCAGTATTGCTGCAGCAATTCTCTGTGGGTCTATCCAATGACTGGCTAGATGTGGCACGTGATAAAGAGGTTGGGCGAAAGGACAAGCCGGCGGCGAAGGAGGAGATTTCAGCCACCGCGGTGCGTAACTGGTCTATTGTCTCCGGGTTCGCCGCTTTGGCCTTAGCTTTGCTATTTGGCATTCCTGCCACAGCATGGATGCTTTTTATGCTTGCTGTTGGATGGTCCTATAACCTGGGCCTGAAATCCAATTGGCTATCAGTGCTTCCCTATGCCTTGGGCTTTGGGATCTTGCCCGTTTTTGTGACTCTTTCGATGCCTCAGGCGGTATTTCCGCCAGCTTGGATAGTTATGGTTGCTGCCTTGCTTGGAATTTCTGCCCACTTTGCAAACGCCTTACCCGACTTATTCGATGATCGGGCTACCGGAGTCAGGGCTTTGCCGCATATTCTTGGACAGCGTCTTTCTGCAATCATCATCGCCACCACGGCCCTGGCGGCTTGCCTAATTGTTGTGACTCAGGCAAAGGATTTGGATCCGACAACTGGTCTGGTTGGTTTGGGTTTGACCCTCGGGCTGGCCGGGTCAGCAAGCGTCTTATCCTTGAGGCTCAAACCGCCCAGGATTGTTTTCCCGCTATTGATTTTGGCTTCTTTGGTAAACGTAGTTCTTCTTATGTTGGGCACGGGGTCCCAAGTTCAATAGCACTATTTTTGATGTGCCTGGTTTTTGGTCATTACTAAAAAGACCTCAATAAGCTCGCCGACACTGTGGTCCGCTTCCGCTGGGTGACGAAATGGTAGTTCGTGGTGAACGGTATATCTATTTTGCCTACCAACTTTATGTTTAGACACATAGCCCGCCCGCTCTAAGTCGCGCACGATTGCCTGCGTGGTGCGTTCGGTAACACCCGCGGCCAGAGCCAGGTCTCTGATTTTCGCGCCGGGTTCTTGTGCAATTAGAAGAAGTAAACGCCCATGGTTGGTTAGTAGGGTCCATCGCCCTGATTCTTGAGTATTCACGCTCGTCATGCTTACCTCCTTGCCTTTTGGGCGAGGCGAAATAGCCCTGGCATCAATCTTCCCCTTGAGCTTTTGAATACTGGGGCTGGTCGTTGTAGGACTCCAGTTTCTCAATGTGCATCCAGCGGTATACCCCACTAATTTTGGTTAGCAGTTCCGACACCGACTCTTCGCTCCATCGAGATTGGTTATTGATCAAAAAGCGACAGCGATAATGATCGACCTGTGTTGCACTACTCTTGGGTCCAGGCCAAACCCTGGTTCCGCGATTCGAAATCATAGTTAGCTCAAAGTCAGCGCTCCTCAGCGCGGATTGAAGCCTATGCGCAACTATTTGCGCTTCTTCGCGTGTCTCGATCAATACATCCAGCCCATCCTTTGATCTCGAGGAGGGGGTAACATCCACATCTTGAGGCCAGAGTTGCTTCATTGCTAGCGGGCTGTGCGTCTTGGTCGGATAACTGGAGAGCGACCCGAGGCGCATCTCTATGGCCTCGGCGAACTCGCGTGTTCCAATCGCACCAGGTCCGGGTACATCAAAAGTATGGATACCGTCTTCAAGAGTTAGTAGCAGTGCTTGCTCGAGCCTGTCGGCAGCCTCAAATTCATCAATATGCCTTAGGAGCATCACTCCAGACAGAATCATTGCAGTCGGATTGGCTTTGTTTTTACCTGCGATGTCGGGAGCTGTTCCGTGGACCGCTTCGAACATTGCGACTTCATAGCCCAGGTTGGCAGAAGGGGAAAAGCCAAGCCCACCCACTAATCCGCTGGCCAAGTCGCTGAGAATATCGCCGTTCATGTTGGTGGTCACAATCACGTCAAAATCTTCGGGTTTCATAACCAGTTGATGGGCGCAATTATCTATCAACATATGCGAAGACTCAATGTCCGGATAACCCTTAGCGACTCTTTCGAACTCGGACTTAAAGAGCCCTTCGGTTAGCTTCATAATGTTGGCCTTAGTGGCGACCACCACCGAGCTTCTGCCTTGAGACAGGGAAAATGCAAATGCCGCCTCGGCTATTCTGGCGCTACCGACTCTAGAGATGAGCTTTAGGCACTGCGCAACATTGGGAGTTTGCATGTGCTCTATTCCCGCATAGAGGTCTTCAACGTTTTCTCGAACAATCACCAGGTCAATGCCTCTTCCCGAAAAAGGAGTTGGGATGCCAGGTAGCTCGCGGGCTGGCCTGATGTTGGCAAACATTTCGAAGGTCTTGCGGAGGGTGACGTTCGCGCTTTTCCCACCCTCTCCAATGGGTGTTGCCAAAGGCCCCTTGAGAACCACCTTGTGCCTTTCAACCGAAGCCAAGGTCTCTTGTGGCACCCCGCTCAGGATTCCTGAAGCAAAAGCCACTCCGCCCGCCACGGCTATTTCAATATCGATGCTCGCGCCGCTTGCGCGCATCAGATCAACGGTGAGGGATGTTATCTCGGGACCAACTCCATCGCCTTCAATAACTGTAATTGTCTTTTTCGCCCTAGATTCATTGTTCATACGCATCACATTACATGAATAGATTTGCAGGTATTCTTTATTGGCCTGATTCCTGATCTCAGAGTTCTTCGAGATCCAATAATCAACCGGATGCTATTTCCCGGTTTGGTTAATGATTTAGGTTCAAAAAGTGTCCTAGCGCCCTAGCTAGGGATTGCAGTTTGAGCAGGTCGCCGGGTCTGCTTTTTTACTAGGCTGCCGTCCCTGTTCGACATGTTCGCACTTCACACAGCCAAACACTTCGTACCTAAGGGCGCTAGAAACAATCAAGCCACATTGGGCGCAGTCCAATCCACGCTCGTGGCCAACCTTCCCCCAACCGGGTGTGTCACACCGAGAGCATTGGCTGGCAACCCTTGTTGCCAGCTTGCTAGCCGCTAATTTGATGTTTTGCGCTCGTGTGGGTGAGCAATGGGCCCTTAGGTCAGACTGTATTAGCGCTAAACCATCCTCTGAGAGCTCAGCGCATTTCTGGATGGCAGCTTGGAGGCCCTTTATGGTGTCGATGCCCTTATGAAAATCGAAACTTTTGCTTTTGTGTGAAGAAACAATCAGTTTGTGACCGGGAAATCTGGCCCTCAGCAAAAAGTCTTCTAGGTTTTGACCCGGGGAAACGCTTTCCCTGATTGCCGCTATTTCAAAAGAGCGATAAGTCTCAAATATCTCGATTTGTCTTTCGTCATCCACCAGGACAACCAATTCGATGTCGGAGATGGCAAAGGGCATTTGCGGATCAAGGCCGATGGAGCCTTCAGAGGATACTCCGATTGAGACACCTAGCTCCTTCATTCCTATTCTCGCTTTTAGGATTGCGGTTTTTTTGGGGGATAGGGTTCGTTCAACTTCCCCACTAAATGTTCCAAGCTGGTCGGTGTCCGCCGAATGGTCTTTTAGCGTTAGACCCAATACTTCGGAGAAAGCCGGGGCAATGATTTGGTGTTTATGATGCTTGGAGGTCAGAACGGCTTTTTTATTGAAGTAGGGATGCTTTTGGTTTATAACTAATTTCCCTACCATTGGCAGCTCCCAATTGATGGTCTCTTCCTGACCATTATTATTTTAGATTCTGTGATGCGGGTCTTGCAAAGCTTTGCCTTAAATCGTCCATTTTGACCAAGCTAGAAGAAACTAAACCTTAGCTGTGTGACGACTATGGCTGATTCGGCAAAATCCTAATGGCTAGAACCTTATCTATTCTTCTGCCGTCCATGTCTACCACTTCGAGTCTCCATGACTCCCAAACCACGTAGTCACCGGGAGATGGCAATCTACCAAGCAAAAGAAGAATGAGGCCGCTCAGGGTGTGGTATTTCCATTCCTCTTCTTGGGGAACGCTTATTAGTCCAAGAGAATCCTTTAGCTCAGGGATTGCTAGTGAGCCATCCAGCAGCCAGGAACCATCAGTTCGTTGCACTGCTTCGAACTCCTCCCCGCCGTCTTCTCCCATTTCCCCGACTAGGGAATCGAGAATATCCTGGAGGGTAACCAGTCCCTCAAGACCGCCGTACTCGTTTACTACAAAGGCTATGTTGTTTCTAGAAAGTCGGAATTCATCTAATAATCCCATGCCGGTTAGAGTCTCGGGCAAAAAGATCGCTGTTTCGAGGTTTTGGGTGAGGCTTAGCTTTGCGCCACGCGCAACAGCGGCCAGGGCCGCCTTGGCGCTAAGTACTCCAACAATATTTTCCAAGCCGCCATCGCAGACTGGAATTTTGGAGTGCGGGGATTCTGCAATTAGGTTGAGATTGTCTTTTTCCGGAGCCGCCAGGTCTACGAATACAATCTCCGACCTTGGCACCATGAGGGAGCCAAGCCGGCGCTCATCTAGCCGGAAGACGTTTCTTACTAGTTCTCTTTCTTGAGCTTCAATCAAGCCGGCCAAGGATCCTTCTTCGAGGATTGCTTCAATTTCCTCTTCGGTAACAGTGGCCGGCACATGTTTATCGACACCAAATAATTTCAGAATTGAATTTGTGGTGACACTTAGGGCAAATACGAATGGCTTGGCGATTTTCGAGATCAGCAATAAGGGTGGACTCATCAATGATGCAATGGCCTCGGGACGAGTTTGACCAATCCGTTTAGGAACCAATTCTCCGATGGTTATCGATACATAGGTGACGATCAGGACGACGAGAACTGTAGCGGAGATATCCGAGAACGCGACACTCAATCCCAACTCTTGGAACCACACGGACAGCGGCTGTGCGAATACGGATTCTCCAACTATGCCGCTGAATAGGCCAATGGAAGTGATTCCTATTTGGATTGCGGACAGAAATTCAGTTGGCTTTTCGGTGATTCTAAGAGCCACAGCTGCGGACTTCTTACCTTGCGCAGCCATGCTGGAGAGCTTCGATCTTCTGGAGGTGAGTAGCGCAACCTCTGACATTGCCAACATCGCGTTCGTGAGAATAAGGACAAGCAGAAGAAGGATTTCCACGAGCCACTTTCTCCACCTTGAGGTGGACCTATTGAATAAAACTTTTGCGATTGGAGCTTGGGAGATTATGGTAACAGGAAATGAGACCTTTGGTTCACTGTCTAAGCAGTCCTGTAAATCGAGTCATCGGTCGCAGATTTTTATGCACGCAGTCTCTTATTTGATAGACCAGCTTTGTCAGCCGTGTAGCTTTTCCAAATAACAGTTTGCACAAAGCGACTCGTAAGTAACTTGATCGCCATCGATAGCGACTTGCTCTCCTGAGAAGGTGAACTCGCCGTTTACCAATCGAGCATTAAACATAGCCTTGCGGCCACATCGGCAAATTGTCTTGAGCTCCTCGAGGCTGTGCGCAATCTCCAAGAGGCGCTTGCTGCCTGGAAAGCTAAGGGTCCTAAAGTCTGTTCTAATTCCATAGGCAAGCACTGGAACACCGTCGAGCACGGCTATTTCAAGAGCCTGGTCAACTTGGTCGGCAGTTAGAAACTGGGCTTCGTCAAGCAATAAGCAGGCCACCCGCTGTCCGTTCGCTAATTCGAACCGTGTTGACTCTTGTGTGAACACCGTACGCAGGTTCTGACCCGGCGAAATAACAAAATCTACATCCCTGGAAACCCCCAGTCGACTCACAATTGCCTTATCGCCCTTTGAGTCAACACTTGGCTTGGCAAGCAAGACATGTTGCGAGCGCTCTTCGTAATTAAATGCCGCTTGAAGTAAGGAGGTAGATTTACCGGAATTCATAGCACCGTAACGAAAATAAAGTTTGCTCATAATAGGGAAGATTACCTTCATCTAAAGCCTATTTTTTGACAACCGCAGGTTAAAAAGTTATCTTTTAGGGACCGGTTCAGGACGTTGGGGAAGACGCAACTGAATCGGAGGCACAGCGTTGAATGGTGAACTGTGGGTGCTAAGTGCCCAAGAGGAAAGCTGCAAGAAAGTTCAAGAACTTCTTGGAGCTTCTTTTTCGCGACTTACTTGGAGAATTCAGCCACTTGATGCATATTGCTATCAAGCCAAATTAGAACTGAAACTCACTGAACAAAGCTGGGCTCAGCTAGTTTCAGATCTAGCTAAGACCGGCGCAAGCTTCGAGGTGGAAATTGTCTCGAAATTTGGCTTTATTCGTTACCTTCACCACCGCGCGCTAGGCATCCTCAGGCTAGAAGTTGATGAAGCGGGTGAGATCCTTTTGCGGGGCGGGTCTATGGAGCATCTCATGATGCAGTGCCGCGGAAGCGTGGTGGACTTCAATAGGGGCCTAAGAAGACTCCTCGGCACTTCCTGGACCGATCTACTGGAGCCCTATCGCAGAGTCCCTGAGGAACTAATGACACTGACTAAGGCTGTTTAGAGATTCCTGAACGCCAAAACGGCATTATGTCCGCCAAAGCCAAAACTGTTTGAAATAGCAAGGGCGCCTGGTCGAGAGAGCATTGTAATTTTGGTTGGCACATTCAATGGGATTGCCGGGTCCTGAGAATCAAGGTTTATGGTTGGAGGCACCTGCTGCTTGGTCAGAGTCAAGATGGTAAAAATGGCCTCAATTGCTCCGGCACCGCCCAATAGGTGTCCGGTAGCAGACTTTGTGGCGGAGACCACGAGATCCTCAGTGTGGTCTTTAAAGGCTCTTTTTATTGCCGTGTACTCTGCTATGTCGCCAACCGGAGTCGAGGTGGCGTGGGCGTTTACGTGCTCAACATCGCTGGGTTTAGAATCGGCCTGCTCTAAAGCCATCAAAATCGCACGTGCAGCTCCTGAGCCTTCCGGGTCTGGCGCGGTGATATGGAATGCGTCGCTTGTGACCGAGCCCCCCACAATCTCGCAGTAAATCCGAGCTCCGCGAGCTTGAGCGCCTTCAAGGCTTTCCAGAACTAGGGCTCCCGCACCTTCTCCCATCACAAAACCATCTCGGTTCAGATCATAGGGACGGGACGCAGCTTGCGGGTCTTCGTTTCTTCGACTCAAAGCGTGCATTGCAGCAAAGGCCGCGATTGGAAGCGGGTGAATTGCGGCTTCTGCACCTCCAGCGACAACTACGTCGACCTCTCCGCGTGCAATTCGGTGGAATCCATTTGCAATCGCTTCATTGCCAGATGCGCAAGCGCTGACGGCTGTGTGCACTCCAGCGCGGGCATGAAGATCCATGCCAATCGCGGCCGCTGGCCCATTGGGCATTAGCATCGGCACGGTCATCGGAAGTACACGCCTGGGGCCTCGTTCTTTCAGCGTGTCAAAAGCGTCTAGCAACGTCCAGACTCCGCCAATTCCGGTGGCGAAGTCAACCGCCAACCGCTCTGGTTCGACTCCGGGGTTTCCGGCATCGGCCCATGCTTCTCGAGCTGCAACCAGGGCGAATTGGCTGGATGGATCAAGTCGTTTGGCCTCTTGAGGGGTTAGCAGTTCGGTCGCTTTTATTTTGGCTTGACCTGCGAATGTCACGGGGAGCTCGTATCTAGCCACCCACTCTTGCTCCAGGGTGCTGATTCCGCTTTTGCCCGCCATTAGGGATTCCCAGCTGGTCGCAACGTCTCCGCCCAGGGGGGTTGAAGCCCCTAGGCCTGTGATAACGACGCGACGCATTTTATTAGTCCTGTGCTGAGGTGATGAAATTAACGGCGTCTGCCACTGTGATGAGATCCTTGACGTTCTCGTCTGGAATCTTGACTCCAAATTTATCTTCCGCGTTAACTACGATGGTCATCATCGAAATTGAGTCGATGTCTAGGTCATCCGTAAAGGACTTTTCCATCTGGACGGAGTCGGCGGCAATCCCGGTTTCGTCGTTTACTAGTTCTGCTAGTCCAGCTAATACCTGTTGCTGCGTTAAAGCCATTGTGTCTCCTATGTGGGTGTTTGAATGCTCGCTTATTTTAGGGTAGTTCTACCACTTGGGCGGCGAAGGCGAGCCCTGCACCGAAACCAATTTGTAATGCGTATCCGCCCTTGGCCACCAAGCCCTCGCTCAGAAGTCTATGCATTGCCAATGGAATACTCGCTGCAGAGGTGTTTCCCGTGTCAATTATGTCTCTTGCAATGACTACAGAATCAGGTAGCTCGAGCTGTTTTGCGAGTTCATCAATGATGCGGATGTTTGCTTGATGAGTTACAAGTGCGGCCAGGTCTTTTGGTTCTAAGCCAGCTTCTTGAAGGGCTTGCTTAGCAACTTTTGCCATCTCCCAGACTGCCCACCGAAATACCGATTGGCCCTCCTGGACAAGAGTTGGCCAAGCGGTTTTGCCGTCCCTAAAATCAATCAGGGAGCCTGTCATACCGACTTTGTCCCAGCTGCTCCCGTCCGCCCCCCAGACACTCTTTGATATCCCCGGGTGATCCGAGGGCCCAACAATCGCTGCGCCTGCACCGTCGCCTAGCAGAAAGCTAATTGATCGATCGGTCGGCTCTATAAAATCCGAGAGCTTCTCGCCGCCCACAACCAGAACGTATTCGGCGACTCCTGATCGAATAAGGGCATCCGCCTGCGCTATGCCGTAGCAGTAGCCTGCGCAAGCGGCCGAAATGTCATAAGCGGCGGCATTCACTGCACCAACCTTGGCTGAGAGCAGCGAAGCGCCGGAGGGCGTTTGGTAGGGGAATGTGATGGTCGCAAGAATGACCGCGCCAATTTGTGCTGGATCAATACCCGCTTTATCGATTGCCTCTTTGCTCGCCTCGGCGGCCATGTCCATGAGGGACTGCTCAGCTCCAGCTCGCTGGCGTGTGATGATGCCGGTGCGCTGTCTAATCCACTCGTCGGAAGAATCTATTGGTCCCGCAATGTCGTGGTTGGTGACCGTGACTGAGCCTCTAGAAGCGCCAAGGGCGTATATTTTTGTGAATTCACGCTGCTGGGTTTGTTTGAGAGTTTGCATCAATTTCCAATCTTTAGAATATCGTCCGGGAGCTTGAGAGCCAGTGTGCTCGCGTTATCCGCTCCTCTTTTGACCAAGCCCGATAGCGCTCCTGCAGGTGGCAATTCAAGAGTCTTTGCTCCCGAAAAGTTCTGCATGCAAAGGTCCCAGCGCACGGGTCTAGCGACCTGCTCAACGAGCGAATCCAAAAATGCTTCTCCCGAAGCCGCTGCGCGGCCATCGAAGTTCGACCACAGTGTCTTGGTTGGTTCCTTGGCAACTATCCGCTGGCTTGCAACCCGGAGTTTTTCCACGGCTGGCTTCATAAATTCGGTGTGGAATGCCCCTGCTACCTTGAGCTCCATTACTCGGGCTTTGGGTATGGATGTGCCTATCAGTTTGGCTATTTGATCTTTTGTGCCGGCGGCCACAACTTGGCCGGCACCGTTGTAGTTTGCGATACTCAGCCCCGCTCGCCGGATGGCTCTTTCAACCTCTTCTGGGTCACCGCCAATCACCGCTGCCATCGAGGTTTCAGTTTGAGCTGCCTCATGAGCCATCGCATCGGCCCTAATTGCCACCAGCTGCATTGCCTCGGTGTCGGAAAGGACACCGGCAATCGCAGCAGCAGCAAATTCCCCTACTGAGTGTCCGGCGACTGCGTCAAATTCGTCGGTGAGAGCGGTTCGAAAAGCTGCTATTGAGAAAGCCACAATTAGCGGCTGGGCGTTGGCGGTGTCACGAATGGTCTGCTCATCGGCGATGGTTCCCAGTTGAATGAGGTCCTTTCCGCTTGCTAAAGAAAGTTCCTTAAGCTTTGTTTCGAATCCAGGGACTTGTTCGAGCCACGGAGTAAACATTCCGACGGTTTGCGAACCTTGACCTGGACAAAGCACAATCTTCATTCTTTATAAACTACCTTCTCGTGCCAGATTCTTGATCACTTATCGCGCCTAGTGTGATGGCCACTTGAAGCACAAAGGCAGTTCTTGCATCTGTGGGGTCAGCGTTTACCTCTTCAAATACTCTTTTTAGACGGTACCTAACGGTATTGGCATGAACGAAAAGCACTTTGGAGGTTGCCTCCAGTGACCTGCCACATTCCAAGTATTTGCGCAGAGTCTGCAAAAGCTCCTGGGAGGAGTTTGCTAAGGGGGAGTAATAAGCCTCAATCAGGGTGGATTTGGCAAGCGCATCTCCTGCCAGTGCGCGCTCCGGCAGTAATTCATCTGCCAATAATGGCCTGGAATTTGAGCTACTCGCCTGAGCCACTGCATTGGCGGACAGTGCCGCTTTGGCGCTTCGCTGGGCGTCCGCGACTGCTTGTACGGTTGGACCAAGTATCAAAGCCCCGGGACCAAAATAAGGCTCTAGGGCTAAAGCTGTTGCCAAGATCGCTGGGTTCGGGTCACTGGATGGTTTCGCAAGCCCGATGACCGCCACCTGCCTGCGGCCCTGAATCCCAATCATTAGATCCGAATTTGATTTTCTCGCTGCTTTTCGCATGGCATCGGGATCGTTGTCACGTAAAGTCGCACCGAGCATCACCGCAACTTGGCCGTCAGCCCGCCAACCCAAGGCCGCCACGCGCGAGCTAATTTCCTGAGAGGTCTCGCCGCTAATAATTGAATCCACAACTAGCGCTTCCAGCCTTGCATCCCAGAGCCCCCTCGCTTCGGCAGCCCTGGCATAAATGTCGGCGGCGCCAAAAGCTAAGTCCCTGGAATAGCGAAGTACCGCGTCTGTGAGGTCGGGATGTTCCTTGACAACAAGTTCCTCAACCATTTCAACTGCAACCTTAATCACTTGCAATGTCTCTTGAAGGGATATCGAGCGCAGTAATTCACTCGGTGCACTGCCAAAGACGTCGGCCGCTGCCCAGGGTTGAGACTTCGGGTCTTGATACCAATCGATAAAGCTGGTGATTCCATTCTGCGCGACCGTGCCAACCGCGGCTCTTCGGGCTGGGGGCATCTTGGAATACCAATCCAGGGTTTGCTCGAGCTTGCTGACCGTCGCAGTCGCTAACTCGCCGGCTATGGATTGCAGCCAGGCAAGGTGCTTAGGAGTCGCCACCGGCCGTTCCAGATGTTCCAGCGTTCACGTCGTGCAAGCTATATTTGTCAATCGCTTGTTGGGGAATGCTTTGGTCAATTTTGCCTTGAGCCACTAGTTGCTCGAGCACCCTAACTGCGATTGATGGCCCGTCAATTTTAAAGAACCTTCTAGCCGCAGCCCTGGTGTCGGAGAACCCGAAGCCATCGGCTCCGAGTGTGGCGAAGTCTCCCGAAATAAATGGACGAATCATGTCGGGAACTGAGTGCATAAAGTCGCTGACTCCAATCACTGGACCCGGGGCATCAGCGAGCTTTTGAGTCACATAGGGCATCGCAGGATCTTGATCTGGGTAAAGGAATTTAGCCTCTTGAACCTTTAGGCCATCACGACGCAGTTCTGTCCAGCTGGTGACTGACCAAACATCGGCTGATACGCCCCATTCCATTAGAAGGTGCTGGGCCTCAAAAGCCCAAGGCACCGCGACGCCGGACGCCAGAATTTGCGCTTTATGGCCCTGGTTGCTGTTTTTGCTCAGCTGGTGTATCCCGCGCACGATGCCATCCACATCAACATTCTCAGGCTCAGCGGGTTGCAGCATCGGCTCGTTGTAAACGGTGAGGTAATACATCACGTTTGGTTCCGTGTGGTCACCGCCGTACATTCGCTCGATTCCCGAGCGCACGATGTGCGCTATTTCGTAACCGTATGCGGGGTCATAGGAAAGCACGGCGGGGTTGGTGCTGGCAATCACATGCGAGTGGCCATCGGCATGTTGTAGGCCTTCACCGGTTAGTGTGGTTCTGCCTGCAGTGGCTCCAATCATGAAGCCGCGAACCATCTGGTCGCCCGCTAGCCAAATTGCATCTGCGGTTCTCTGGAAGCCGAACATCGAGTAAAACACGTAGAACGGTATTATCGGCTGACCATGGGTCGCATAGCTTGATCCTGAGGCAGTAAATGCCGCCACTGAGCCAGCCTCATTAATTCCGGTGTGAAGAATCTGCCCGTTAGTTGCCTCCTTGTAGCTCAATAAGAGCTCACGGTCTACCGACATGTAGTTCTGACCGCTTGGATTGTAGATTTTTGCCGTCGGGAAAAAGGCATCCATACCAAAGGTGCGCGCCTCGTCTGGAATGATCATTTGGATGCGCGGCCCGGTGCCCTCGGAGCGTAATAGGTCTTTCAGCATTCTCACAAATGCCATGGTTGTTGCTATCTGTTGGTTACCGGAACCCGCCTTCGGTGCCGCATAGGCCTTTTCATCGGGTAGGGCGAACGAGACAAAGTCGGTGCGTCGCTCAGGAAGGTAGCCGCCGAGCTCACGCCTTTTGTCTTGCATGTACTGAATCTCTGGAGCGTTTGCCCCCGGGTTGTAATAAGGGGGCTGGTAGGGGTCGGCCTCAAGTTGCGAGTCTGAAATTGGAATTCTCAGCTCGTCCCTAAACATTTTCAGGTTATCCAGGGTCATCTTTTTCATCTGATGCGTGGCATTGCGAGCTTCGAAGCTCTTTCCTAGCCCGTAACCCTTAACGGTTTTAGCAATAATCACGGTTGGCTGGCCCTTGTGGTTCATTGCAGCCTTGTAGGCTGCGTAGATCTTGCGATAATCGTGCCCGCCGCGCTTGAGGCCCCAAATTTGATCATCTGACAGGTCTTTCACAAGTTTCGCAGTTCGCTCATCCCGCCCAAAGAAGTTCTCCCGGATGAACCCACCTGATTCGGCCTTATAGGTCTGGTAGTCACCGTCCGGGGTTCGGTTCATTAGATCCACAAGTGCACCATCGTGGTCATTGTTCAAAAGAGCATCCCACTCTCTGCCCCAAACCACCTTGATAACATTCCATCCGGCGCCTCGGAAGAATGATTCAAGCTCCTGAATAATCTTGCCGTTTCCGCGAACCGGTCCGTCCAATCGCTGGAGATTGGCGTTTATAACGAATGTCAAGTTGTCCAGGTTGTCATTGGCTGCCAACTGCAGCGCTCCGCGAGACTCAACCTCGTCCATTTCTCCATCGCCCAAAAACGCCCAAACATGCTGCTCGCTGGTGTCCTTGAAGCCGCGATCGGATAGGTAGCGGTTAAATTGAGCTTGGTAGATTGCGTTGATTGGGCCGAGTCCCATTGAGACCGTAGGGAACTGCCAGAATTCTGGCAGCAATCTTGGGTGAGGGTAGCTCGGCAGCGCGTGCCCAGCACGCGACTTTTCTTGACGGAATCCATCCAGGTCCTCAGCCCCTAGTCGACCTTCTAGAAACGCTCTGGCGTAGGGGCCGGGGGAGGCGTGCCCTTGAATAAAGATTTGATCTGCTCCGCCAGGGTGATCGTGACCCTTGAAAAAGTGGTTAAAGCCGATTTCGTAAAGCGAGGCAGAGGAGGCATACGAGGAAATGTGGCCACCAACCGATACACCAGGACGCTGTGCCCTGTGGACCATGATCGCTGCGTTCCAGCGCATCCAAGCACGATAAGTCCGCTCAGTTGCCTCATCACCCGGAAATTCTGGTTCATCTTCGGGTGAAATGGTGTTGATGTAATCGGTGGTTGGAACCAATGGAACGTTTAGCTGTAGGTCATGAGATCTTCTCAAAAGCGAAAGCATGATTTCACGAGCCCGACCGCGGCCGTGAACTTTGGCAAGAGCATCTAAAGATTCGAGCCATTCAGCGGTTTCTTGTGGATCGCTGTCTTGGCGTGCGGGGGCAAATGCTTCTTGGTCGTTGAAGGACACTGAAAGCCTCTTTTCGTGGCTGCAATTAAAATCGCCCTGTTGGGGCCACTCAAGTCTATTGACATTGCTCAAAGAGTTTGTCACTTAGGCTCTAAACACTCTTGAAAGGAGCGGTATGAACGTTTCTGTTGGGGATCAAGCTCCTGATTTCAGTCTTTTGAATCAGTACGGCGAGGAAGTGGCCCTATCTAGCTTTAGAGGCCTAAAGCCGGTTGTCCTGGTGTTTTTTCCATTTGCATTTAGTGGCATTTGTAGCGGTGAGCTGTGTGAGCTAAGAGACAATTTCTCCATGCTCGAGGCCCCCAATGTTGAACTACTGGCAATATCAATGGATTCTAAATTCGTGCAGGCAAAGTTTGCAGGACAAGAGGGTTATAAATTTAATGTGCTGGCTGATTTTTGGCCGCACGGCAAAGTTGCTCAGGAGTACGGGGTGTTTCTTGACAGCTCGGGGCATGCAGCTCGTGGCACATTTGTGATCGACCTATCAGGTGATGTGGTGGCAAAATTTGTGGTGCCCGTCGGGCAGGCGCGGAAACTTTCCGAGTACGAAAAAGCACTCCAGCTGCTTTAGCTAGGTTTTTAACAGTATGATTTTGCAATCTCCCTAATTAAATTTGGGGGCCTTTAGCTCAGTTGGTAGAGCGCCACGTTTACACCGTGGATGTCATCGGTTCGAGCCCGGTAGGGCCCACTCTTAGACCCTGTGAGGAGACGTTGGAATTTCAACCACCTCAGCGCAAAGCGCTCAGTGATTCAGAATTAGAACTTGCCCTCAGAGCAATAAATATCTCGATTGCAGAATCTTCCGCATTATTGCTCGAGCAACAAAAACTTCGAACCGAAGACGAAGCTGCTCTAGAGAGCTGGATTACGAGGCTCAAGGCGGACGGATCAGCTGAAGCAGTTCGTGCATTGAGAATTTTTGTGGTGGATTTATTTCCAGCCGCCCCCAAGGATACCAAGGCTGGGATGGATCCGATTTTTACCTCGGAGATTAACACCATTGGAATTAGGCGACCAAGAAACAGGGGTCGTGGTTCGATATTTTTTTACATCAGAACGATTGTGACAAGTCTGATACTTGCGTTGACCAACTTGGTGATTTTAAGTTGGATGGCTACAAGTTTTCTAGATTCTGTTGTTGCGGTCACCGGAGGTTTGGTCGCGGCTCACGCAGTCGCTTTTATCTTAAAAACCCATAAGCTGCACCCGCTATTGCGCTCAGCATCGGTGTTCGGAGGTTTAGGGGTCTACTGGTCTTCGGGTCTGATTTTAGGGACGGTCTCCATTTTGTATAGCAGCGGTTACGTTATCGAATCCGTCGCCCTCGATAGCGGATATCAGTTCTCTGAATTCGGGGTGGATCTTTTTGTTCTTGGTTTAGCCATATTTCTTATCACACAGCTAAGTTCGACAGGCTTTGGAAAGGTCCTGCCAGGAATAGTCCTGTTTATCGGTATCGGGTGGGCATCAACCAACGTCAGCTACCAGCTTCCTGCTTTGGGTTCGAACCTCTCGCTGAATGCCCTGTGGGCGGCTATTGCCATTGGAGTGACTGGCTCTTTAGTGATCGTGTTTGGGCAACCACACGAGCAAGAGAACCCATCAACTCTGAGTTTCTCGGCACTGAGTTCAATTGCTTTTTCTATTCTGGCACTTGGGTTTTTGGCAGGAGTCAAAGAACCTAACTGGCAGTTTCTGTACCTAACCGCAATCTTGTCATTGCTTTTACTTTTGGCTTTGAGCGGGTTTGATTTAGCCGGGAAGGCCCTCGGTCGCTTTGCGGGAGCTGCTTTTCTAATCGGCCCTGTTCTTGCTGGCTTCGGCGATTGGTTGCTGGGGCCCATTTTGTCGATGCTGAGTTGCGCGACCGTTGTTATCATCTTTGACCAACTATCCAGAAGATCGTCGCTGCACGTGGATTCGCTTAATAATGGCTACGGTTTTTACTCAGCATTCCAGTTTTGGTCCTGGTGTGCACTCGCAGTTGCCGCTTCTGCCGGAGTCCCTCAACTCCAGCAGCTTTGGTTCTCGGGACTTATGTTTTCTGCTGTCGAGATCTCATTAATTTCGGGAGTGCTAGTGGGAATTGTCTTTGGATTAATCCGAATACCCATTGTCATTGGCCAAGATCGCGATATCAAAAACGTCGAATCACGCAACGAAGAGTCGCATAATCTGCTTGGCTTATAGTCATGACTATTCTCAAGGATCTCATCTTCCACTTTGATCAAATCTGGCCTCCAATCCAGGCCGATGATTGGGATCGTCCGGGTCTGATGCTCGGCAACGTAGACAGCGATGTACTGAAAGTTCTCGTTAGTGTGGACTGCACCGAAAAGGTGATTTCGGAGGCGATAGAAATCGGCGCCGACTTACTGGTCAGTCACCACCCTTTATTTTTGCGGGGCGTCACTGCCCTGCCGGAAGAGAACTTCAAAGGGCGCCTAACCGCCAGGGCAATAAGGGCCGATCTTGCTATTTTTGCCGCCCACACCAACGCTGATTTTCAAACCGACGGGGTTGGGGAATCACTTGCTAAGGCGATTGGGCTCAGCGAGCTAGAACCGCTAGATCCATTTACCCAGCACGGCACAATTGGTTCGTTGCCTGAGCCAATGAGCTTGATGCACCTCTCTCGATTATTAGCTAAACGCCTACCGGCGGTGGCGGCTGGAGTGAAGGTGTCTGGCGACCCAGATCGGCTCGTCAGAAAAGTTGGTCTTCTAGCGGGAGCAGGTGATTCATACCTTGATAGGGCCTTGGTGGCTGACATCGACGTTTTCGTAACCAGCGATCTCAGGCATCATCCGGCCCAAGACTTTATTTCACAGGCGAGTGTCTCAAACGGCCCGGCACTAATAGACATAGCTCACTTCAGCGCTGAGTGGCTTTGGGTTGATGTTGCTGCAGCCCAGCTTCAAGCAAAGTTCCCCGCTGTAGAGTTCGTTGGTAGTGAACTAAATACTGACCCTTGGGATTTCGCGGTGATGCAATGAAAATGACTTCTGATCAAGCCATCGAGCTTATTGAGCTCCAAAGACTCAAGGTTGAAAATCGAAACCTAGAGACCAAGGCCAAGCAGTTGTCTTCTGGGAGTGAGATTGACTCCCGCCGAGAGGCGCTGTTAGCAAAAAGCGGCGAATTGAATCTTTTTCGAAGTGCTCACGAGGAGCTGGTCCGGTCCAGGCAGCGCCTTGAGGCCGATAGGGATTTGGTCGATAAGCGCATTGCGAAGGATAAGCAGCTTCTAACTCAGGCATTCACTCAGAAGGAAATATCTGGGCTAACTCACGAGCTTGAGACTCTTGTTTCAAGAAAATCAGCACTTGAGGATTCCGAACTAGAGCTTCTGGAAAAGATTGAATCTTCAACATCTGAGCAGCAACTGATCGAGGCAGATCGGGATCGTCTTGACCTGGAGCTTGAAGAACACAAGGTTCAGGCCCGTGAGGAACTCGGTGGGCTTAAAGCTGCCCACACTCAAAACTTGAGCGAAATAAAAACACTTGACGCCAATCTTCCCGAGGAGTTATTGAATCTTTTCAACCTTAGATTCGCTCGCGGGATAGCCATTGGCAAGCTTTTGAGAAATACCTGCGGAGCATGCAACATGACAATCACCTCGACTGCCCTAAGCGCCCTGCACCTTGTGCCGGACGATGAGGTCGCAAGCTGCCCGGTATGCGCGGCAATACTGGTTCGCGCGTGATCTTTGTCTACGCCGATGGGGCGTCTAGGGGTAACCCGGGACCCGCATCCTACGGAGTAGCAATCGTTGATGAGTCAGGCTCTTTGCTGGCTAGTTTCGGAGAGTCCCTCGGGGAACAAACCAATAACTACGCCGAATACCAGGGAGTCATTGCGGCCTTGAGATACCTTGTTGAGAATCATCAGGGTGCCAATGTCACGATTCGCCTGGATTCGAAGCTGGTGATTGAGCAACTTTCGGGCCGCTGGAAAATCAAGCATCCTCAAATGCGAGAACTCGCCGCTGAAGCCGGAAGGCTTTTGCGAAACTTCAAAGTGGTCCTTGAGTGGATACCAAGAGAGCAAAACACGCTGGCAGACGCCGCCGCAAATCAGGCCTTGGATTCGGGAGATTTCACTTCTACACCAGCTGCCAAACTCGAACTTTCGGCAATTCAACCGAAAAGCGTGCGAGCCCCCAGGCAAGTGATCGAGCCAACCACAATCGTGGTGGTTCGTCATGGCCACACAAAGCACACCGAGGCCGGTCTGATCTCAGGCTCAAACGGCGAGGACCCATCACTTAGCGAGCTCGGGTTAATAGAGGCGAAGAGCGCAGCCAATGCGATAGAGCAGCTGCTATCTCATTTTGAACTCCCCGAACTGGTCGGTGTCTACCACTCAACTCAACTACGAACCACTCAGACTGCAAGCGCTATTGGGAAGGTATTCAGCCTCCCAATTACTGCAGATGCTCGCTTACGGGAGATTGGGTTTGGCAACTGGGAGGGGATTTCTATGGAGCAAGTCGATGCTAAATTTCCCAGCGAAGTTGCCAACTGGAGAGGCTCCACAACGCAGGCACCCCATGGGGGAGAGTCGGTAGATGATCTCGAGGTGCGAGTCTTGAGCGCGCTGGGTGAGCTTATAGAAAATAACCGTGGAAGATCTGTTGCCATTGTGAGTCACATGATGCCGGCTCGAGCGATAGCAAAAAGGGCAATCGGTGCCGTCACTGCGGCCCATTGGAGCCTTCAGTTTGATCCCGCTTCTGTGAGTATTTATAGATTCTTCGGGCAAGATTTAGCGGAAGTGTTTTGCCTAAATGCTTGTGAGCATCTCAGGGTTGGCTAGGCTCTACGAGAGATGGGTCGACTAGACGGTCGCGGCATTGCCGAGGAACGTCCGGGCTCCAAAGGGCACGGTGGTGGGTAACGCCCACCCGGGGTAACTCGAGAGAAAGTGCAACAGAAAGTAAACCGCCCGCAAGGGTAAGGGTGAAACGGTGGTGTAAGAGACCACCAGCAGTCTGGGTGACCAGGTTGGCTATGTAAACCTCTCCGGGAGCAAGACCAAGCAGAAGGCGTTTGAGAACTGCCCGTTCGAGTCTTTGGGTAGGTTGCTAGAGCCTGTGAGTAATTGCAGGCCGAGATAGATGGCCGTCAGTGCTTAGGCGCTACAGAACCCGGCGTATCGGTTGGCCCATCTCGTCATCCTCTAAATATTTGAGCTGCAAGGGACGCGGCTCCAATAATCCCCGCTGCATTCCGAGTCTCGGCGGCGATTATTTTGGTCCTAAGTTCCAAGAGCGGCAAAAATGAATCGTGCTTTTTAGAGATTCCACCACCGACAATAAAAAGGTCGGGACTCAGCAGCCTCTCGAGTTCCTGGTAGAAGCGATTCAGCCTTAGAGCCCAATCCGGAAAGCTCAAATGATCTCGCTCCATGGCCGCATAAGACGCCATGGTTTCGTAGTCGACCCCGTCTATTTCAATGTGGCCGAGTTCGGCGTTGGGTATCAATTGAGAATCATAAAAAAGAGCTGTTCCGATGCCAGTGCCCAGGGTTGTCATTATGGTGAGACCCTTGGCACCTCTTCCGGCTCCAAATCTCATCTCCGCGATTCCAGCGGCGTCCGCGTCATTTAGAACATGCACCCTTCGCTTCAATGCGTCTGCGAAAAGGGACTCTGCATCCAGTCCAATCCAATCCTCCGAAACATTTGCAGCGGAACGGGTGAAACCGTCCTGTACAACAGCCGGGAAACAGATTCCAACAGCCGAATGGTCCTCACTGTCCTTGAGCTGATTAATTAGCTCCGCTACAGCCAGTGCGATGTCACTAGGCATTCCACCCTCGGGTGTCTCAACGCGAATGCGTTCACTTTCCAGGGCGCCACTATTGACGTCCACCAGCGCGGCCTTGATCCCGGTGCCGCCAATGTCAATTCCAATGGCATTTTTTACCAACTAGGGAACCGTCAGAATTTCGGGGCCATCCTGAGTAATCAAGATGGTGTGTTCAAACTGAGCTGTGTACTTTTTATCCTTGGTCGTCACAGTCCAATCGTCATCCCACAAATCCCATTCTCGAGTTCCGAGCGTGAGCATCGGCTCAACTGTGAAGACCATACCCACCTCGATTTTTGTCGAGAATTCGGGTGCATCGTAGTGTGGGATTATCAGTCCGGTGTGAAAGCTTGGTCCGACCCCGTGACCCGTGAACTCTTGAACAACTCCATACCCAAATCTCTTCGCGTAGGACTCGATTGCTCGCCCGATAATGTTCACCTCGCGACCAGCAAGTGCGGCCTTTATGCCACGCATCGTGGCTTCCTTTGTTCGCGAAACAAGATCCATTACCTCTTGCGATGCACTTCCAACAATCACAGTTCCATTGGTGTCGCCGTGCATTCCGTCAAAATAAGCAGAGATGTCTATGTTCACCAGATCGCCATCTTCTAATAAGGTGTCATCGGGTATTCCGTGGCAAATAACCTCATTTACAGAGGAGCAAAGCGACTTGGGGAAGCCTCGATATCCAAGGGTTGAAGGGTAGCCGCCCTGGCTCACTATGAACTCGTGCCCAATTCGATCAAGTTCGTCGGTCGAAATTCCCGGCTTCACAGAGCCCAGGACAATTTCCAGGGCCTGAGCCGCAATCTTTGAAGACTTTCGAATACGAATTATCTCGGAGTCTGAGTATCGATCGCCTCCGAGATGGGGGCTAGGTCCAGCGTTCCCAACATACTCGGGCCTGATGATACTCTTGGGCACGGGTCTTAGGGGGGACAATTTGCCGGGGATTAGAACCCCGCTGGCTGTCTTTGGCATCTTATAAGTCTACGTATTCATAAGCTACGGGAGTTTAGGCATGAGCGATAAGCCAGAATTTTGGTTCAACACGACTACCAACACCGTGGAGTCCGGCCCACAATCTCTGAGTCTTTACCGAGTTGGTCCTTTTGAAACTTTCGAGGCCGCACTTTTGGCACCCGCAACCATCGAAGCACGAGCCAAGGCTATCCGCGAAGAGGATGATGAAAAAGATCTTGATTGGAAAAACTAACTAAAGCTCTGTTCTTGGCTGGGGAAGCTGCCGTCAATAACATCCCGTCGGTAATCCTGAGCGGCCTTTTGAAGGAGGTCTTGCAGGTCTAAATAGGGCTTTGCGAAAGAAGGGATCTTCTCGCTCAAGCCAGCGAAATCGGTCCAGACAAGTATTTGGCCATCCGTTCCAGCCCCAGCGCCGATTCCTATGGTTGGCACCTTCAGGCTTTTCGATATTTTTGAGGCCAACTCGGCTGGCACCATCTCTAGGACGATTGCAAATGCCCCAGCTGCCTCTATTTCCAGGCACTGACTAAGCAATTCATCGGCTCGCTCACCACGGCCTTGAACCTTGAAGCCGCTGAGCGCGTGAACCGATTGCGGAGTGAATCCGACATGTCCCATCACTGGAATTCCCGCATTCACTAGAACCTTGATTTGCTCGATCTTGTCGCCCTCGAGTTTGACTGCCGCAGCTCCGGTTTCCTTCATGGCGGAGGTTGCCGTTTTGAAAGCTTGTTCCGCGCTGAATTCGTAGCTACCAAAAGGTAAATCAAAGACCACCAGCGCACTTTTTGATGCGCCGGCAACAGCCCTGCCAAATGGGATCATCTCTTCGAGTGTGATTGGAACTGTGCCCTGGTAGCCAAGGACGGTATTACTAGCTGAATCACCAACAAGAAGCACTTCAATTCCCGCCGCGTCGAACACTCTGGCAGTCAGGGCATCGTAACTCGTGAGGCAGGAAAAGCGCTGCCCTTTTAGTTTTAGTTCCCGAAGAGTTCCAGTTCTGATCTTCATAGATCCTCAAATCTGGTTGTTATTGGCACTTTGCGACCCAACCCAAAAGCAACCTTTGAGGTCTTTGTCCCGATCGCTCCCTGGGAGCGTTTCCACTCGGCAGCTCTGACCATTGCATCTATTCGATGCACGGTTTCCGCCTCAAAGCCTTGAGTGATAACCCATCCGGCACTGCTCGCCTGCTCAATCAGCAGCTCGAGAATTTGATCAAGTTCCTTGTAATCGGGTAGCGAGTCCGAATCGAGCTGATTGGGCTTGAGTTCTGCTGAGGGCGGCTTAGTGATTGAGTTTTGGGGGATTACCTCTTGATCTCTGGATGTATTTAGAAAATCTGCTAGCAACCACACGTCGGTCTTGTAGACATCCTTGATGGGCGCAAAACCGCCCGCGGCGTCTCCATACATGGTCGAATATCCAACGGCTATCTCTGACTTATTGCCAGTTGATAAAAGAAGCTGCCCTGAAGTATTTGAGATTCCCATCAACAACACGGCCCTGATTCTTGCCTGAATGTTCTCCGCAGCAAGATCACTAAGTTCCAGCATGTTTTCAAAGGCCGCGTGGGCCGGTTCGATCGGAATTTCGCGATACTCAATCCCAAGATTCTGACAGAGTTTTTTGGCGTCGGCTATTGAATTCTCCGAGCTGTAACGAGAGGGAAGCGCTACTCCCACAACATTTTTACTTCCAACCGCATCAACTGCTATTGCAGCGCATAGAGCCGAGTCAATTCCACCAGAAACCCCCAGCACGCAACTGGTCTGATTGGTTTTGGAAAGATAGTCCCTCAATCCGGTAACAAGAATCTCGTACAGTTTAGCTAAATCTTTAGGGTCTAGAGGCTCAGGATTCCTTTCGGAAACGATGTAAAAGCCAGGGCCACTATCAGCTCGGAAAATCTCTTTGGAGTCTGAGATGTAGAAACTGTCCCCGTCAAAAACCAGCTCATCCTGGCCGCCGGCCAAATTCACATATGCCAGGTCCATCCCGGAAGCAAACCGAATGGCCGCCTGGCGACGCTCGATTTGTTTTGTTCTTGTGTAGGGGGATCCGTTGGGAACTACCAGCATTTTGACGCCACTGGCCTTGAGGTCCTTGCTTCTATCGGGATCGCCCCAAATGTCTTCACAGATCATTACTGCCACCTTGTGACCCTTGAGACTGAAGACCAACTCTTGCTGTCCCGGAACAAAATTGCGCCAATCATCAAAAACGTCATAGTTCGGTAATAAATGCTTATGGTAGGTGCCGATTAGTTTCCCTTGGCCAAAGACGCTCGCGCTGTTGTGCGCGGTTGCCAGGCTTCGTTGAATACGCGGCGCCGATAGTTCCGCTCGCGATACGTGACCTAGCACAACTGTCGGACCGCTGTATTCAGACTCTGCCGTAATGGCGATTAGTTCTTGGAGTGCTGATTCGGTTTGCGCTATTACGTCTCGACGATAGCTAAGGTCGCCAAGTGGGTAACCGCAAAGGGCTAACTCTCCAAAAATCAGAAGATCTACCTGAGCCAGACTTGCCTCAGCGATAATCTCTTTAATTTTCTCAAGGTTATGGCTCAAGGCGCCAACCACTGGGTTGGTCTGCCCGAAAGCTACTTTTATATTCAACACAAGCACTAGCCTATTCTTAGTGTCAGGAGGGCTTGATGGACAAGCAGCAAGAGTTTGTACTTCGCACCATCGAAGAGCGTGGAGTTAAGTTTATTCGGCTTTGGTTTACCGATGTTGCTGGAACTCTAAAATCTGTTGCCGTAGCTCCTGCAGAGATAGAAGGGGCCTTCAATGAGGGCATTGGTTTTGACGGAAGCGCAATTGAAGGTTTAGCTAGGACTTCCGAAGCAGACATGCTGCTGATTCCAGATCCCTCAACATTCCAGATATTGCCATGGCGTGGCACGGTTGACCCGGCAGCTCGAATGTTCTGTGACATCGCCACTCCCGATTCCATGCCCGCACTAGCTGACCCTAGAAATGTTCTACGAAGGGCTCTGGACAAGGCTGCAAAGATGGGGTTCAGCTTTTACGTGCACCCGGAAATTGAGTTTTACCTTCTGAAATCCTCGGAGGTAGGGCAAGACGGTCTGCCCATTCCAGTGGATAACGCCGGCTATTTCGATAACGTTCCTGGCGGCACAGCGCACGACTTTAGGCGCCGAGCGGTCACTATGTTGGAGCAACTTGGAATCTCAGTTGAGTTTTCCCATCACGAGGGTGGCCCCGGGCAGAATGAAATTGATTTGCGCTACGCCGACGCATTATCGATGGCGGACAACATCATGACTTTCCGGACCGTAATCAAAGAGGTGGCCATCGAGCAGGGGGTGTACGCAACATTCATGCCCAAGCCATTTACCAATCAGCCAGGTAGTGGCATGCACACCCACTTCTCACTTTTTGAAGGGGACAAAAACGCGTTTTTTGACCCGAGTGCGAGTTACCACTTATCAAATACTGCAAGACAATTTATGGCCGGCGTGCTAAAACACGCCCCTGAAATTACCCTGGTCACCAACCAGTTTGTGAACTCTTATAAGCGTCTCTGGGGTGGTGGCGAAGCTCCGAGTTACGTGAGCTGGGGTCATAACAACCGGAGCGCCTTGGTCAGAGTCCCGCTGCATAAGCCAGGAAAATCTCAAAGTACTCGCATTGAGTATCGCGCGATGGACGCGGCAGCAAACCCTTATCTTGCTTACGCGCTTCTTTTAGGAGCCGGGCTCAAGGGCATCGAAGAGGGTTATGAGCTTCCGCTGGAGAGCGAAGATGATGTCTGGTTGCTAAGTGACATGGAGCGCCGCGCTATGGGGATTAACTCCCTTCCTCAGTCGCTCGCTCACGCAATTAGAAAGCTTGAGGAGTCTGAGCTGGCTGCCGACATTTTGGGGGAGTCGGTGTTTAATTACGTGCTGGCAAATAAACGTCAGGAGTGGGCCGCCTACCGCGCCCAAGTAACGCCGTTCGAAATATCGCAAAACCTTCGCACTCTATAGATGGCCTCCGAGCGTAAATCCGGGCTGAGCGAGCTTGCTCGCCTGGGTTTCGTTTCGCTTTCTGAAAGTGCCGAAAAGCTCGAAGAGCTGAGTCAACTGATCGGGCCTATCGGCGAGCAAACTCTCATTTCTCTTTCTAAGGCCGCTTCGCCGGACCAGGCATTAGACACTCTTATTCGGATAGCGAATCGGGATTCGGCTCAGTTGATAAAGGTCATGGACCAACCGTCTGCGGCTGAGCGGTTGTGTAAAGTGGTGGGTCTTTCCATGGGCTTTGCTGACTACATCGAAAGGCATTGTGATTCGCTCGAGTTATTCTTAGAACCCGCAGAACTTCCAAGCTCTCTAGTTTCAATAAATCAGTCGCTCAATCGAACTTTGCTGAGGATTGAATACCGTCTTGCCGTGCTAAAAGTAGTTGACTGGGACCTTTCTCAAGCCGATTTTCGGCTAGCAATTGCGCCGGTTACCGAGAAGCTTTCTGATCTAGCTGCAGCGGTGCTCGAGGGGGCAATTCGGATTGCCAAGGATGAATTAGTGTCAGAATCCAAGCTCACCGAGGTAGATGTTAGCGATGTCCGGTTCGCGATAATCGGCATGGGCAAAACTGGAGCCAGGGAACTGAATTATGTGAGCGACGTGGACGTGATCTACGTGGCAGAGTCTTTGGGGGGAGATCCGGTACTGATCGGTAGCAAAATCGCGGCAAGATTGGCCCAGGTAGTCAGCGAACCCGGCAGTGAGCCCGGGCTCTGGGAAGTGGACCCCAATCTAAGACCCGAGGGTAAGTCCGGGGCGCTAGTCAGGACTCTCCAATCACACGTAGCTTATTTCGAAAAATGGGCGGAGTCTTGGGAGTTCCAGGCGTTATTAAAGGCGCGGTTTTTAGCTGGGGATAAAGAACTGGGGCTCGCTTACGAGCAAGCCCTAAAGCCCCTTATATGGTCAAAGGCGGATCGCGCGTCAATAGTTGAGAATGCACGTCATATGCGCAAAAGGGTGCTGAATCAAATCCCTATTTCCGAGAGAGACTCGCAAATCAAGCTTGGCCGAGGGGGCCTGCGAGATGTCGAATTTACGGCGCAGCTAATGCAGCTGGTCCACGGGGTTGCCGATGATTCGCTCAGAGTGATGGATACTCTAAGTTCTTTGGATGCTTTAGCCCAAGCGGGACTGTTGTCTCGTGGGGATCGTGATGACTTTTCTCTGCACTATAAAACACTGAGGGCCATCGAACACCGTGTGCAGCTAGTGAAGCTCAGACGGACCCACCTAATGCCAACCGACGAACTAGCGCTTTTGATAATCGCTCGCTCCTTAGGGTCGGGCATCAAAACCGAAGAATTAAAGCGGCTTTGGCAACAGACTAAGTCAGAGGTGGCCGCGCTTCACGAATCGGTATTCTATCGGCCACTTCTTGGCGCAACGGCAGCGCTAAGCGCTGGAGAAGTTCGACTGACCGATGACGAAGTGCTTCAGCGCCTAGTCGCACTGGGATTCACGGATCCCGTCGGGGCCAAGCGGCACATAGGCTCACTAATCTCTGGGGTGAGTCGCAGGGCCACGATTCAGCGCACGCTCTTGCCAGTTTTACTGCGCTGGATGGCAGAGGGGATTGACCCCGATCGCGCTCTGATTAGCTTCAGAAGACTGAGTGAAGCGCTCGGGGAGTCTCATTGGTTCCTGCGGATGCTGCGGGATTCTTCCGGTGCCGCAGAGCGCCTAATGACCGTTTTGTCATCATCCGCATTTGTAGCCAGGATGCTGGAGAGAATTCCCGACACCTCCGCCTGGTTTGATGATGAGGCCCTTCTATCTCCACGCCCGCAGTCCGATTACGAGAATGAAATGCTTGCAGTGCTTGGAAGGTACGATGACAAAAAGCAGGCCTCCGAGGCAATTCGTCAGGTTCGCAGAAGGGAAACGCTCAGACTTGCAATTGGAGCCGTACTTGCCACTTTGGATTTAGAGCAAATCTCCCTGGGGCTATCGGAGATTGACGATGCTTATCTTCGGAGCATGCTTGCTGTGGCAAAAAGGTCGCAAAAAAGCGACCTTGACATTTGTATTATTGCCATGGGTCGGTTAGGGGCATCCGAAATAGGTTTTGGCTCAGATGCTGATGCCATGTTGGTCTATGAGGGCCTAGATCAACATGACCAACAACTCGCTGAAAAAATCACAACCGAGCTGTTGGAATTGGTTCGAGATCCGCTGTTGCCATTCGAGCTTGATCTTGCTCTGAGACCGGAAGGAAAAAACGGGCCTCGCGTGAAATCGCTCAAGGCTTATGCGGTTTATTACGAAAAATGGGCAGAGGTCTGGGAATATCAAGCGCTTTTAAAAGCTCGCCCTCTTAGCGGATCCAATCAGCTTCAATCAGCTTTCATTGAGCTGATCTCGGGGTATCGATATCCAAAACAAATCGATACCAAGGCCGTCATTGAAGTCAGAAGAATCAAGGCGCGCGTTGAGGCTGAGCGCCTACCTCAAGGAGCGGACCCACTTAGACACCTAAAGCTCGGGAAGGGCTCCTTGAGCGATGTCGAATGGTTTGCACAACTCACACAGCTGAAGTTCGCGCACAACTACCCTTCCCTTCAAACCACTTCCACCATTAGGGCACTCGAGGAAATCGTGAATCTCAAACTGGCCCACAGTGAAGAAGTCAGTTTGCTGCGGGAAGCTTGGATTTTTGCGTCACGCTGTAGAAATGCGCTTGTGCTAGCGGTTGATAAATCAGCCGATTTATTGCCGTTAGACCTCAGGCACCTAGAGGCCATGGCTCGGATTTTGGATTATGCGCCGGGAAGTGCAGGTGAGCTAGAGGAGGACTATCTCGCCGTTACCCGCAGGGCTAGAAGTAGTTACGAAGATTTGTTTTATAAATAAAAAAGGGCCGAGATTTCTCGGCCCTTTTCTAATGATTACTTTTTAGACTCCGTAGTAAAGCTCGAACTCATAAGGGTGCGGGCGCTGGGCTAGGGGTTTGATTTCCTTCTCGCGCTTATAGTCAATCCAAGTCTCAATGAGGTCCTTGGTGAATACGTCACCCTCCATCAAGTACTCGTGGTCATTCTCCAATGCAACCAGTACCTCTTCAAGAGTGCCGGGTAGCTGGGGAATGGTCTTAGCTTCTTCCGGTGGAAGCTCGTAGAGGTCCTTGTCCACTGGGGCATGGGGTTCTATCCGATTCTTGATTCCATCGAGGCCCGCCATCAGCATTGCTGCGAACGCGAGATATGGGTTACCGGAGGCATCTGGCGCGCGAAATTCGATTCGCTTTGCCTTGGGGTTTGACCCGGTTAATGGAATCCTTATGGCCGCCGACCTATTACCGGCTGAATAAACCAAATTCACTGGGGCCTCGAAGCCGGGCACGAGTCGGTGGTAAGAGTTGACCGTGGGGTTGGTGAATGCCAGCACGCTTGGCGCATGCTTTAGCAAGCCGCCGATGTACCAGCGAGCCACATCACTCAGACCTGCATAGCCAGACTCATCGTAGAACAAGGGCTTTCCGTCTTTCCAGAGCGACTGGTGAACGTGCATCCCGGAACCATTGTCTCCAAACAGCGGCTTGGGCATAAAAGTTGCAGTCTTACCGTATTGGTGAGCCACGTTCTTGACAATGTACTTGAATTTTAGGACGTCATCGGCTGATTTCACCAAGCTGTCAAAGCGGTAGTTGATCTCACACTGACCTCCGGTTCCAACCTCGTGGTGACTGCGCTCAACATCTAGACCCGCATCCTCGAGTTCCAAGACGATTGCGTCACGAATGTCGGCGAGGTGATCAACCGGTGAAACCGGGAAATACCCACCCTTGATTGAGGTCTTGTTTCCCAAGTTGCCACCCTCTTCTTGGCGCGCAGTGTTCCAGGCGCCCTCCACCGAGTCAACTATGTGGAATGAGGTGTGGGATTTGGTCTCGTAACGAACCTCATCGAAGATGAAGAACTCTGCCTCTGGTGCGAAAAACGCGGTGTCTGCAATCCCGGTGGATTTCAGGTAAGCCTCGGCCTTATGAGCCACTTGACGCGGATCACGGTGGTATAGCTCTCCGTTACGAGGGTTGTAAATATCAAACGACATAATTAGAGTCTTCTCAACTCTGAATGGATCCATGTAAGCGGTTGTCACATCTGGAATCAGCTGCATATCGCTCTCGTGGATCGAGGCAAAGCCTCTAATTGATGAGCCGTCAAATAGCTGACCATTTTCGAAGAATTCTTCGTTTATTTGCGAGACGGGAAGATTGAAGTGCTGTTGAACTCCAGGAAGATCCGTGAAGCGAACATCTAGGAACTTAACGTCATTTTCTTTGATGAACGCAAGTACCTCGGCAACAGTCTTGAACATGGTGGTACCTCTCCTAGTGGGTCAGAGCTAGATTCCGAATGGAATGAGTAAAAAACTACAGGCCAATTGTTTCGAAAATGTTAACCCTTGCGCTTTGGTGCTCGAACTCGCATCGGATCAATTCCCTTTGGAATTGGTAACCCGCCGGCTCCCGCAAGAGCGTCCAGTCGGTTTACGACCATGGATACTTCTCGACGATTCAATGATTTCGGCAATTTATAAACGGTCTTCAAAAGGGCGTAGAGTCTCACTCCATTGTCGATAGAGACGTTCACTTTGTGGATCTTGACCCCTGGAACCGCTCGCTCTACCTTGCGACCCTCGTCTGTCAGCATTTGCTTGGTGCGGGGGCTTGCGCCGTCTGCTATCAAAACCACGCCAGCCGGCCCAATCATTCTGTAAATAGCTTCGCGAGATTTTGCATTAACAGCGATGGGAGTCGACTTTGCCCGCCACTTTCGCTTGATTTGAGAATCCAGAACGGCGCCAACGGCTCCTGCCTGACCCTCAATGGAGACGTAAGCCGAACGTTCTGCTCGCTTCGAAAGAATCAACATTGCTATCAAAACACCGGTAAGTGAACCAGAGATGATCCACATCGTGGTTATGAAAGCGCTTCCCTCAGAGGTTAGAAGTCCGAGGCTGATGCCACCACCCACCGATAAAAGCAGACCCAATAGAGCAAGCCAAAGCGAAGTCGGATCGCTTTTAATGGTTTGGCGGTAAACCCGCATCAACTGCTTGAAGCGCCCTTGTTTCTTATTTTTGTTTTTAGCCACGGGTAATAGTTTAGTTAGGCAATCGCAGACGCCTGCGAGAACTCGAGCTTATCCGCGAGATGTTGTAGGTGCTCAGGAATGTCCCTGCCCTTAGAGAGCATGCTCTGAGCCCAGAGTCGACCTGCTCGGTAGCTTGAGCGCACCAAAGGCCCGGAGAGAACTCCTAGGAAACCAATCTGCTCAGCTTCTTGGGCAATTTCGATGAACTCTTCTGGCCTTACCCAGCGCTCTACCGGGTGGTGTCGTGGTGATGGCCTGAGGTATTGAGTGATAGTGATTATGTCGGTTCCGGCATCGTGAAGGTCTCGAAGAGCTTGGCTGATTTCGGAACGCTCCTCGCCCATCCCCAAAATCAAGTTCGACTTGGTCACCATGTTCGCAGCCCTGCCCTGAGTGATGACATCGAGTGAGCGATCGTAAGTGAATGCGGGCCGAATTCTTTTGAAAATGCGCGGAACCGTTTCTACGTTGTGTGCGTAGACCTGTGGTTTTGCCTCAAAAATCTTCTGCAGCAACTCGGGACGCCCGGAGAAATCTGGAATAAGTATTTCCACACCAGTTCCTGGAGATTGTTTTTTGATCTGCCTGATGGTCTCGGCATAAAGCCACACTCCCTCGTCGGGCAAGTCATCTCTTGCGACCCCGGTAACGGTTGCGTAGCGAAGATCCATTGACTTGACGGATTCCCCGACTCTTCTGGGCTCATCAACATCGAGTGCAGCCGGTTTTCCAGTGTCAATCTGGCAAAAGTCACAGCGCCTGGTGCATTGCGAACCACCGATTAGGAAGGTTGCTTCGCGGTCTTCCCAGCATTCAAATATGTTCGGACAGCCAGCCTCTTGGCAAACGGTGTGGAGCCCTTGGTCTTTTACCAAGGAATGAAGTTTTTGATACTCCGGGCCCATTTTTGCCGTGGTTCTAATCCATTCGGGTTTCCGCTCAATCGGGGTTTCGCTGTTGCGAACCTCGAGTCGAAGAAGCTTGCGTTCAGGCTTTGATTCTGGCATTCGGTATTTCTCCCATTCGCTTCTCTATAAGCCTAACTACATCCATCACGCTTATTGTCCTGCCGCAGATTTGTGACAGTGTTGTTGTCTTCGCGTCCTGGATACCGCAGGCGATTATGTGCTCGTATGGCTCAAGGCTGTTTTCGCAGTTCAAAGCAAATCCATGCATGGTCACCTTTTGGGACACTCGGATACCAATCGCGGCTAGCTTCTGGACACCCTCTTCGGTCTCCACCCAAACCCCGCTGCGACCTTCGACTCGTATCCCAGATACACCAAACTCGGCGATCACCTCAATTATGGTCTGCTCTAAAAATCTCACATATCCAACGACGTCGATGGGTTGCGGTAGGTGCATGATTGGGTAGCCGATGAGTTGGCCCGGGCCGTGCCAGGTTATTTTTCCTCCCCGGTCGGTTTCAAAAAAAGCTGACCCGTCGTTTGGTAATTCGGATATGTCCGTGCGTTTACCCGCGGTGTAGACCGATGAGTGCTCTAAGAGCAAGATGGTATTGGGACGCTGGCCCTCCGACACTTCTGAGTGAATTTTGCGCTGTAGGTCAAGACCCGTTTGGTAGTCAACGAAATCAGGATCAAATCCGACGCGAATAAATTCAGGCATTCACAAACCCTAGGATTGCCGTGTTCTCAACAGATCGCACTTTTGATGACTTATTTAGAATCAACAACCCGGATAGTTTGATCATGAAAACAACCTCAATCAAGCTACCCAATCGCGTTTTACTCCTCACAGGTTCTCCCAAGCAACTTCAGGGAGTGATTGCGCAAAAGACTCCGAACGGAAATCTTAAGCTGAAGCTAAATCCCTAGGTTTGCCTCAAAATTAGCTTCTTCCAGCCTTGCTTTCAGGTCGGTTAGGAATCTGGACGCGTCGGCGCCATCAATGATTCTGTGGTCGTAGCTCAACGCCAAGTAAACCAAGGATCGAATAGCAATCGCTTCGTTCCCATGTGCGTCTGTTACGACCGCAGGTCGTTTAGTTACGATTCCCGTTCCTAGAATTGCACTTTGTGGCAAGAACACTACGGGAGTGTCAAATAGTGCTCCTCTTGAGCCAGTATTTGTGAGCGTGAATGTGCCACCCGAGAGCTCATCCGGTTTGAGCTGGTTATTCCGTGTGCGAAGTGCCAAATCCGAAATCTGCTGGGCGATTTGAGCCAAACTCAAGCTCGCCGCGTCTCTGATCACCGGAGTGAGTAGGCCACGGTCTGTGTCTACGGCGAAGGAGATGTTCTCACTCGGGTGATAAACCACGGTCTCTCCATCAACGGAACTGTTGATCTTCGGGTGGGCCTGCAAAGCCTCGGCTGTGGCTAATGTGAAGAACGGCATAAAGTTCAGCTTGACACCGGCGCGCTCAGTGAAGTCAGCTTGGACCTTCTTGCGCATGTTGGCAATGTTGGTCACATCAACCTCCACCACAGTGGTGAGTTGAGCGCTTTGCTGCATCGAGGCAACCGCGCGCTCCGCTATCACCTTTCGCAACCTTGACATCGACTCAGTTGTCCCTCGTAGCGAAGAAATCTGGACGGCATGTTTTGACCCGGAGGCTGCGGCTGGAGAGCTAACTGCTTCCATTACGTCTTCTTTGCGAATTCTTCCACCTACACCAGTTCCCTTAATGCGACTCAGGTCGATGCCATTCTCGTTAGCAAGCTTTCTTACGATTGGAGTGATGTAGGTAGTGTCGCTGTCCGAAGGCGATTCGGTGGGCTTTGGTGCGATTGGCGTTGCAGCCTCCACTGGCGCCGGGGGAGCAGCTGCAGCCACTGGAGCCGCTACCGGTTCTGGGCTTGCTGGAGCAGCTACAGGCTCTGCAGCCACTGGTGCAGCTACTGGTTCTGGAGTTGTTGGTGCGGCCGCTGGTTCTGGAGTTGTTGGTGCAGCCACAGGAGCTGCCACTGGTGCCGCTACTGGTTCTGGAGTTGTTGGTGCAGCCACAGGAGCTGCCACTGGTGCCGCTGTTTCTGGGGTTGATGGTTCTGGGGTCGCTGGAGCTGTCTCTGGCTCTGGCGTCTCCGGGGCCGAAGGGGCCGCTTCCGCGGACTCGCCTATAACCGCGAGGATTGCTCCGACCTCGACTGTCTCATCTTCTTGAACCAAAATCTTCTGAATCACTCCGGCCACCGGGGACGGTATCTCGGTATCAACCTTGTCTGTAGACACTTCCACCAAGGGTTCGTCTACCGCAATTGTGTCGCCGACTTTTTTCAGCCAGCGAGTAATGGTTCCCTCGGTTACGGATTCCCCTAGTGCTGGAAGAACTACATCAGTCATTGTCTTACCTGTTTCTCTTCTTTTCGGGTCTTAGGCGTGGGAGTGAAGTGGTTTACCAGCAAGGGCGAGATGAGCCTCGCCAATGGCTTCGTTCATTGTTGGGTGAGCATGAAGCAATGGAGCGACATCTTCTGGATAAGCCTCCCAGTTCACGATTAGTTGAGCTTCACCAATCTGCTCTCCAGCTCGCGAACCAATCATATGGAAGCCGATAACTGGACCATCGATCTGCCGGATCAGTTTAATGACCCCAGCGGTTCCCAGAATATTGCTCTTACCGTTACCTGCGAGGTTGTACTCATATGTAGAGATGTTCTCTGCGCCGAATTTTTCCGCAGCTTGGGCCTCGGTTATTCCAACCGATGCAATCTCAGGTTCGCAGTATGTCACCCGTGGAATACCATTTTCGTCCACTTTGATGGGCTTCAGGCCGGCTATTTCCTCGGCAACAAAAATCCCATGCATGAAGCCTCGATGAGCGAGCTGGTAACCCGGGACTATGTCGCCGACTGCGAAGACACCATCCAGGTTGGTTTGCATCCGCTCATTGGTTAGCACAAAGCCCCGATCCATCTGAACGCCCTGCTCTTCGAAGCCGAAGCCCGAGGCATTTGCGCCTCGTCCCACCGCCACAAGAAGAAGATCCGCGGAAACTTGGTCGCCGTTTTCTAGCTCAACCACAACGCCAGCATCGGATTGAGTCACGGTTTTAAACTTATTACCAAGCTTCAATTCCATACCGCGCTTTTTAAAAGCTCGCTCGAGGCCTTTGGAGATAACTGGCTCTTCATTTGGCACCAGTCGGTCAAAGCCTTCGATTATCACTACTTCAGCTCCGAATGACTTCCACACCGAAGCAAATTCGACTCCAATTACTCCGCCTCCAAGGACCGCGACTTTGCTTGGAACGTAATCCATTTGAAGGGCTTGGTCGCTGGTGATAACCCGCCCGGTGATCTCAATGCCCAAGGTCCTACTATTTGAGCCCGTAGCTAACAACAGGTTTTTGCCGGTATAAATCTCGCCGTTCACGGTGACTGATTTTGGTCCGGTCATTTTTCCGTCACCATGAACATAAGTGATGTTCTTGGAGTTGACCAAACCGGTCAGGCCTTTATAAAGTTTGTCCACAATTGAATCCCGGTATTTATTTACCTGATTCATGTCAATGCCCTGGAATGTTGCGGTCACACCATAGTGGCCCGCTTCCCTTGCGGTGTCGGCAACTTCAGCGGAATGCAGAAGGGCCTTGGTTGGAATACAGCCTCGGTGCAAGCAGGTTCCGCCCAGTTTGTCTCTTTCGATCAGGGCAATACTTAGACCCAGTTGGGCCCCTCTAAGTGCTGCGGCATAGCCGCCGGAGCCCGCTCCAAGAATCACTAGGTCAAAGGTATTTTCTGCCATTTAAGCTCCCAAATCTGCCAAACATTCAAAGTCTAACGCTTATCTAGCCATACCTAGTTGGCGGGCAAAATCAATCAGGGTGCGAATCATTACACCGGAAGCTCCATTAGGAATGACGGAGTAAGGTGCGCCGTCGTTATTTGCGGGGCCCGCAATGTCCAAGTGGCCCCAACTGGACTCGGGGTAAACGAATTCAGATAAAAAGTGCCCCGCAATCAACATGCCACCAGCTCTACTGCCAATCTTCACGTTTGCGATGTCTGCCAACTCGGAATCCAATAGGGCCCGAAGCTCTTCGGGAAGCGGCATTTCCCAGAGCTTCTCATCTACTCTTTTCGCCGATTCCGCTAGCAACCCAATGGCAGCGCCATGCCCCATTAGGCCGGCATACCTATTTCCCAAGGCAACTGTTGCTGCGCCAGTAAGAGTCGCGACGTCAATTATGTGATCCGGGTTTTCTTCTTGGGCCAGGCAAAGGCCATCTGCGAGCACTAGCCTTCCCTCCGCATCAGTGTTAAGCACCTCAACTGTTTTGCCATTGCGCATCATTAGAACATCGCCCGGTCTTGTCGCTTGACCAGAGGGCATGTTTTCTGCCAGACACATCCAAGCCGTGACGTTCACCTCAAGCTTCAAAATAGCAATCGCATTTATGGCACCAAGAATCGTGGCGGCGCCAGCCATGTCATATTTCATGCCCACCATCGCATCCGCCGGCTTGATTGAGAGTCCGCCGGTGTCAAATGTGATGCCCTTGCCCACTAGAGCCAGGTGCTTTCCGCCACCGCGATACTGCAACTTGACGAGCCTGGGGCCCCTCGTGGAGCCTTTTCCGACCCCAAGAATCCCGCCGCAGCGCTCAAGCTCGAGTCTTTTTTCATCCCAGATTTCCACTTCGATCGCCTGGTTTGAAGTTAGATCTTTGGCCGCTTGCGCGAAAGACTCTGGGTAAAGATCATTAGCCGGTTGGTTTACGATTTGGCGAACGTCCAATATCGTCTGGCAAACCTTGAGGATGCCCTCAATGTCTATTTGAGACTGTTTTTCTGATACCAGAATTTGAAATTCAATTTCGGCTTTGACATTGTCATCGGATTTTGACTTATAAAAAGTAGGGGTTTTTTGTCCCAGCACCAAACCTTGAACAATCTCATCTATCTCAGCATCTGAGGGGCCCACCGCTATAACAATGGGCGCTCCAGCCTTCGCTGTTCTGGCCACTGAGGCGGCGAAGTCGCGCCTTGACTGCGCCTTAGGGGAGCCAATCAACAAAGCAAATCCGAAAGTCTGAGGCACTCTGATAATTGCCCCGGATTTGGAATCGGCTCCAAGCAATCCGAGCTGCTCACTAGGGATTTCCAGCTGGGAGTATCGCTCGAGAGACTCCTTATCGGAATAAGGGATGGCTAGTTGGTAGTTGCTATTAGGGATGATGGAAATTAAAGAGATACGTTGCATAACCGCTAAGTTTAGGCGGGTGAGTATCTCCTGATGGGCGAGTTATACCGTTTCTACAAACCAGCCAGCGAGTTGCGAGGCTTGCCAATGGTCGCGATGCTCTCCGGTTTCAGTGATGCCGGAAGTACCATCTCACAGGTCTCTCAGCACCTGTTTGCGAATCTAGATAATGAGTTGGTGATTCGCTTTGACAACGATCAACTCTTGGATTACCGCTCGCGTAGGCCGATTCTTTATTTTGAAAAAGACCACATAGAGTCATATGAGCCGGCCACCCTGGGCATTTACCTGATGAAGGACGAGGCGGAGCAGCCCTTCTTATTCTTAGAAGGCTTTGAGCCCGATTTTGCCTGGGAGAAGTTCTCTCAAGCGATCATAGATATTGCAACGGATCTTGAGGTTTCAAGCTTCACTTGGGTTCACTCGATTCCTTTCCCGGTGCCACACACTCGCCCAACCGGAGTCACCGTCTCGGGCAACCGCCGGGACTTAATCGAACGCTTTACCGAGTGGAAACCTCAGACTCAAGTGCCGGGTAACGTCATCCATCTTTTGGAATTTAAGCTCTCGAAACTCGAGTTCCCAAGCGCGGGCTTTGTCATGCTGGTTCCCCACTACCTAGCCGATAACGAAGTACCACAGTCCGCCATAACTGGGATAGAACTCATTGCGGCCGCAACTCAATTGGTCTTTCCCACTGACGATCTAAGAGAAAAAGCCCGGAAATTTATTGACAAAGTGGATCAGCAAGTGGAGGACAACCCGGACTTGGCGAAGCTGCTGGCGTCCTTGGAGCAAGGATATGCATCTGGGGAGGCGGGTCCTTCAAAGGCTCCCATTGGAAGACCGCATGCCCAATCCCCGAGTGCGGATCAGATTGCCGAAGAGCTCGAGTCATACCTGGCAACGGTGAGAAGGAATCAAGAACCAGAGGAATAAATCCACGATTTATTTGGTTTTTCCACACCTGTACTGCAGATTTTGTGTCACAATAAAGCGCCTAACCCATGTCTCGTCGTTCCCGACTTGACAAGGGTTTAAGTTCTGCCCTGAAGAAGAAGGTAATCATCGCAACTGTTTCGAAAGCAAAAGCCAAGTCGACCAAGGCAGCTCCGAAAAAGAGAGCCTCCTCGGCAGAAGATAACAATGATTCTTCGGACTCCAGTGGTGACCTCGAATCTGTGGAAACCATAGTGGCAGAAGCAGTGGATGCGGTTGACCTGAGCGAGGCCGCCAAACTCCAAGAATCTTCCGACCCGGAAACTGAGAGCATTCAGCTGCCAAGCAATGCCCTAGTGCTGAGTGATGACGAAGACGACATTCCCGTTCAGAACCTAACAATCAGCGGAGCTACCGCAGATCCAGTTAAGGATTACCTAAAGCAAATCGGTAAAGTCGCACTGCTAAACGCTGAGCTTGAAGTAGAGCTTGCTAAGCGCATTGAAGCGGGTCTTTTTGCTGAGGAAAAACTGGCAATTTCGGAAAATCTTGCCCCGAGCGAACGTCGCGATTTGAACTGGGTTGTAAAAGATGGCCAGCGGGCCAAGAGCCACCTTCTAGAAGCCAACCTAAGGTTGGTAGTTTCCTTGGCCAAGCGTTACACAGGTCGAGGCATGCAATTTTTGGATCTGATACAAGAGGGAAACCTAGGCTTGATCCGTGCTGTTGAGAAATTTGACTACACCAAGGGCTATAAGTTTTCCACTTATGCGACCTGGTGGATTCGTCAGGCAATTACCAGGGCCATGGCTGACCAAGCTAGAACCATTCGAATTCCAGTTCACATGGTGGAGGTCATCAATAAGCTTGCCCGAGTCCAGCGCCAGTTACTCCAAGACCTTGGACGCGAGCCGACCCCGGAGGAACTTGCTGCAGAATTGGACATGACTCCCGAAAAAGTCGTTGAGGTCCAAAAATACGGCCGAGAGCCTATTTCTCTATCGACACCCCTTGGCGAGGATGGGGACAGCGAATTCGGAGACCTGATTGAGGACACCGAGGCCGTGGTCCCAGCTGACGCCGTGGGGTTCACCATGTTGCAGCAGGAACTCGATCGAGTCTTAGAAAGCCTTCACCCACGGGAAGCAGGAGTAATTCGCTCCAGATTTGGCCTTGGCGATGGCGTCCAGATGACACTGGATCAAATCGGCGAAAAGTTTGGTGTCACTCGAGAGCGAATTCGTCAGATCGAATCTAAAACGATGTCTAAGTTGCGCCACCCATCGCGCTCTCAACTGCTGCGCGATTACCTAGACGGCTAAATGCGCACGATTCTGGCGATGGCAGTCGGAAAGCTGCTTCGCTATCTAATTAGAATCGTTAGGCCTGGTGGAGGATCCGCTCTTCCCGGGACAGTTGCCAGAGCAATAGACCCCGAGCTGCTGGAGAGAGTCATTAGATCCACCCCCATGGGGTTGGTAGTAGTTTCCGGATCTGCAGGAAAATCCACCACCACAAAAGCCTTGGTTCTCCTTTTAGAAGCCCACGGACTTAAGGTGTTCACCAACCCATCCACCGCAAACATTTTGCAGGGCTATTTTGCGGCGGTCTTGCAGTTTGCAGATTTGCGCGGTCGCATTGCTGCCGATGTTGTCGTGCTGGAATGGGACGAGGGTCACGGGGCGGCGCTATCAAAAAAATTGAAACCTCGACTCGCAGTGATTACCAATTTGCTATCCGACCAATTGGATCGATTCGTGGATCCGAGTCTTGTTCTCGAGAAGCTGCGGGCCATTGCCGACTCATCCGATGTTTTAGTGGCGAACTCGGACGACCCGAATCTGAAAGAGATGATCGATGATCATTTGGCTGGCTGTAGTTTCGGGCTTTCTCGGGAACTTTCTAATCGCGAGGATCGGCCAATCTACGCATTGAATTTTGGGGATGAAGTCGAACACGAGCCCAGCGCACTGCTCGTGAGATGCGATAACAGCACTGAAATCGCTTTAATGAATGAAGTTATCGAATTTGAAACCACTACCCCGGGTCTGCACCAGGGTCTCAATCTAGCCGGAGCGCTCCTGGCGGTTTCTAAATTGGTGACATTGGAACCCAGTCTTTGTAGCCAGGCCCTGAGTCAAATGCCGGTGGTATTCGCGCGCAATGAAATTGCGAGGATCAGGGGTCGCGAAGTCAGATTGATGCTCGTGCAGAACTCGACAAGTTTTCAACTGAATCTGAACTCTCTTTCGCAAGACCCAAAACCGCTGATGCTGATGGCCGGGAGCGACATTCACGACCCGAGCTGGCTTTGGGGGGTAGATTTCACGATGCTCAAAAATGTTGATGTGGTGGGGGGTTTCAATGCCCACGAACTCGCTCTGCGGCTCAAGGTTGCTGGAGTGAAATTTGGCGAAGTGCTGGTGGAAGCAGATAAGGCCGCTGAGGCCTTTTTGGCCATACCGGGGGAGTCACCAGTAATTATGTTCTCTGCGGATGCCATGAGGCGAACAAGAAGGTATCTGGGGTTAGCGAAATGATTACGCTAGCTAGCTTCCACCCCGAGCACTTTAACAACAATGCGGATCAGGGAAACATCGAAGTTCTGACTTGGATGCTGAATAAGGCGAGCCTTGGCCATGAAGTCTCGGCCACCATTTCGCCCGAATCCAACTTTGTAATGATTGGGGACGCGTCTTTTGCGGCTCTCGCGCATTATGAATCGAAGCTGGAAAGTCTTATACCAATGCTGGCCAAACGATTGCAAGACGGCAGTCCAACCCTCTTAGTTGGTTCAAGTTATGAGTTCTATCTAAAAAGAATGGCCGGGCTTCCAGGGTTTCGTGTTTCCGATCGAGCATCGGGGTTTGTCTCAGTGGAGACGTCCATGAAAGACGCTGTGATTGGTTACAAAAACTCGGAGCTGTTTGACGCCGAGGTGTTCATCTCGGCGGCATTTATCGGGACTCAGCTCTATGGTCCGATACTGGCGAAGAATCCAGATTTGCTGCAACTAATTTTGAGGGGACTCGGGGCGACAATTGACCCTGAAGAATCCGATTTAGAGCTTATTGCTGAGGTTAGAAGAAGAACTATCTTTTAGTTAGTTCTTCTGACTGGTCGTACCAGTTAATTACCAAGGGCTCGAGCTTTGACTTGTTTGCATTACCGTGGTGGTTGCAAAACAGCAATTCTCCCCCTTCGAGTTCGACTCGAATGTAGGCCTGAGCTCCACAAACATCGCAGCGATCATTTGCGTCAAGCTTCTGTGTTTCTTTGATTTCTTCCATTGCTCATATCTAAGCAGTAACGAAGAGGTTTTAGTCCCAATTGACCCTCGATTTCGCTATCTGCGAAGTGGCAACTCCGATGCGGGGAATCTTGAAGCTAAATTTTGTCGAGTGGAAACTTACTCAGCAAGACATTTATCAGTACTAGAGGGTCTAGAGGCCGTTCGTAAACGCCCCGGTATGTACATCGGCTCAACCGATGGGCGTGGCCTAATGCATTGCCTTTGGGAAGTCATAGATAACTCAGTAGATGAAGCACTTGCCGGCCACGGTAACTCTATTGAGGTGGATATCCACGAGGATGGCTCAATCTCGGTGTCAGACAACGGTAGGGGAATCCCCGTGGACATCGAACCGCGCACAGGTTTAACCGGAGTGGAGGTTGTGTTCACCAAGCTCCATGCCGGCGGAAAATTTGGTGGCGGCTCATATGGAGCCTCTGGAGGACTGCACGGTGTTGGGGCCTCGGTGGTGAACGCCCTGAGTGAGCGCTTAGACGTCGAAGTCGATAGGGGAGGCACAACTTGGGGCATGTCCTTTCACAGGGGCGAACCCGGTGTCTTTAAGGGAACAGGACCAAAAGCGCCCTTCACCGCATTTTTAGAAAACAGCGAGCTAAAGAAACTTGGAAAAGTGGCCAAGGGGGTTACTGGCACGAGGGTCCGCTACTGGCCAGATGGTCAGATATTTGAATCCGCGGCGGAATTTTCGATCCAGGATCTCACAAACCGCCTTAGGCAAACCGCATTTTTGGTTCCTGGGCTAAAGCTCAGCGCCATTGAGCAGGCAACGGGTCAAAGCCTCGAGTTTCAGTATCAAGGTGGAATTGTCGAATATGTTGAGCACCTAAGCAAAGATGCGGCAGTTGTTCCCACTCGAAAAATTCAGCACATTGGTAAGTTCACTGAGACCATTCCGGTTTTAGACGAAAAATCCGGTTCGATGATCTCTCAAGAAGTCGCGCGCGAATGCAAAGTAGACATAGCAATCCGATGGGGTGTTGGGTTCGATACTGATGTTCGAAGTTTTGTCAACATCATCTCCACACCCAAGGGTGGATCACATCTGAGCGGATTCGAACAAGGGCTCCTGAAATCAGTCAGGGCCGCCATTGACACTAACGCTCGAAAGCTGAAAGCCACCGGTCTCAAAATTGAGCGGGACGATATTTTTGCGGGGTTGACCGCCGTGATCGCAGTGAGCTTTCCGGAGCCGCAGTTCGAAGGTCAAACCAAAGAAACACTCGGCACTCCGGCAATCAGGCAGATAGTTGCAAACAGCGTCGGTTCTTACCTCGATGACTATTTTTCGGGGGCGGTACGCGGCACAAAGCTCGAGGTCGAGAAGCTGCTTGAAAAAATCGTAAGTGAAGCCAAAGCTCGAATCAGTGCGCGTTCGCTCAAGGACACTCAAAGGCGCAAAAACGCGCTGGAGTCCTCTTCTCTTCCAACCAAACTGGTGGACTGCCGTGCGGACGCAACATCGGGTTCCGAGCTTTTTATAGTCGAGGGTGACTCTGCCTTAGGAACTGCAAAGCTTGCAAGAGACAGTAAGTTTCAGGCACTTTTGCCCATTAGGGGGAAAATTCTGAACGTTCAAAAGGCGTCCTTATCGGACATGCTCTCCAACACCGAGTGCGCTTCGATTTTGCAGGTGATCGGAGCGGGATCTGGCCGTAGCTTCGATCTGGATTCGGTGCGTTATGAAAAGATAATTCTGATGAGCGATGCCGACGTAGATGGCGCTCACATTCGAACACTGCTTCTAACGTTGTTCTTTAGATACATGAGGCCACTGGTGGAGGCGGGCCGGGTCTATGCAGCGGTTCCCCCTCTGCACCGGGTGATAATTCCGCAAGGCAAGACCAAGCAAACCATCTATACCTATAGCCAGCAAGAACTCAACGAGTTACTTACGGGCCTAGAAAAAACAGGAAAAAACTATCTTCAGCCCATTCAGCGCTATAAGGGTCTAGGGGAGATGGATGCTGACCAACTGGCAGACACAACAATGAACCCGAGCAATCGAATGCTGCGCAGAATAACCGCCAAGGATGCTCAGGCTTCTGATGAAGTGTTCGAGCTATTGATGGGAAACGATGTGTCGCCAAGAAGGGATTTCATAATCGAATCTGCAGACACTTTCGACAGAGAGAAAATCGACACCTAGAGAGCGGCACCCAAGTATTCTGGAATTGAAGTTCCGCTTCCATCGCGGCGCTCATCTACCGCTGGTAACTCGATTAAGTTATCTCCTAAGTCGTAGGCCAGAAAGTTTGGCTCCACAATCGCCGCGAAGTAAAGCTGATCCTCGCCCTTGAGAAACTTTTGGCATCGGACCCCCATCGCCCCCCGACCTTTTCGTGGATAGGCGCTCAGCGCGGTGACCTTTGCTGAACCTGGATCGGTGTCTCCAAGTGCCTGAGAGCTATTGCTTGCGGTGATTAGAACGCTTTGAGCACTAGCAGCACCAAAATAAATTGCTCTACCACTGACAAGATTGATGCCCGCCATTCCTGCGGCCGCCAGACCTTGTGGTCTCACGGTATCAGCAGAAAAAATCAAAAGATTAGCCGCCGAACTGACGAAGGCTAACTCTGAGTCCTGACCGGATCTAATCAAACCAATCAATCGGTCACCCTCTTTGAGACCAATCAGGCGCACTTCCGGCCGCTCAGGAAGTGGGCCCTGAATTCGCTTAACCACCCCTTGGCTGGTTCCGATTGCATAGGTCTGATCTGTCCGCCAAGGCATTATCGCAATTACGGCCTCTTTGGCTAGTCCTAAAAATTCGGTTGCGGTCGGAATATTCCCCGAAATACCGGGGGTGATAGTCGGCAGGTCCGAAACGTGAACCGCTATTGCACGACCGGTCTGGGTAACAAAAGCTAAATCTGAGCGCAAGGAGGTTTCGATGCCGAGCAGACCGGGAAGCAATGCTTCGGACCTGAATACGCGGCCGCCGGCATCCATAAAAACGAGAATCGGACTATCGGCTATTTCACTCACCACCGCCGGTTTGCGACTTAGCACAACCCCACTGGCATCAATCAGTGCACTTCGACGATTGTCTCCGTGGACTAGGGCTACCTGATCGAGCTCCCTAGCAACCGTGTTTTTCATCAATTGCTCGGATTGGAGTAACTTTTGCAGATCTTCAATTTCCTTGCGAAGCAGATCAGCTTCGCCCTCAAGCTCCATCAGGCTGAAGCGTGTCAGCCTCCTGAGCCTAAGTTCCAAGATGTAGTCGGCCTGCAGATCGCTAAGGTCAAAGATTGCTCTCAATTTTTCCCTTGCAGCTTCTGCTGTATCGCTAGAGCGAATCACCTCAATAACTTCGTCGATGTTTAGAACGGCTATTTGCAGACCCTCGAGTAGATGCACCCTTGCAAGCCTCTTATCCAAGCGGTTTTGGCTTCGACGCTTGGTAACTTCGAATCGGTGAGACAGGTAGACCTCGAGCAGCGCCTTTAGCGGAAGCTGCTGAGGCCGGCCTTGCACCAGGGCAACATTATTGATCCCAAAGCTGTCCTCCAGCGGAGTGAAGCGGTATAGCGCTTCGATCACCGAGTTTGGGTCGAAACCAGACTTGAGCTCGATGATCAGTCGGAGGCCATTTTCCCGATCTGTGAGATCCACTATGTTGTGAATACCCTCAATCTTTTTCGCGTTAACCGCATCGCGAATTTTGTCCGTAACTCGCTCGGGGCCCACTAGGTAAGGCAGCTCGGTAACCACCAGTCCAGTTCGTCTAGGCCCCACTGACTCAACTGAAATCTTGGCTCTTGTTCTAAAGGTGCCTCGGCCGGTGTCGTAAGCCTCTCGAAGTGCCTCCGTGACCAAAATAACTCCACCGGTTGGTAGATCGGGCCCGGGTATGAGTTCCATGATCTCATCGAGGGTGGCTTGCGGGTTTTTTATCAGCAGCTGTAAAGCAGCCACTACCTCGCGCAGATTATGCGGTGGCATGTTGGTGGCCATACCAACCGCGATACCACTGGCCCCATTTACCAAAAGATTTGGAAAGGCGGCGGGTAGCACTTCCGGCTCAGTGAGTTGAGCATCGTAATTCTGCGCGAAGTCAACTGTGTTTTCCTCTAAAGACTCATTCAGCAAAAGAGCCGCGGGTGCAAGCCTGGCTTCGGTGTAACGCGCTGCAGCGGGCCCATCATCGAGGCTGCCAAAGTTTCCATGACCGTCGATAAGGGGGAGTCGCAAAGAAAATGATTGAGACATTCTCACCAGTGCGTCATAAATTGCGCCGTCGCCATGAGGGTGCAATTTGCCCATCACCTCACCGGTGACTCTCGCGCTTTTTACGTGCCCCTTGTCTGGCCGAAGTCCCATCTGGCCCATCTGGTAGACAATCCGCCTTTGAACAGGCTTGAGACCGTCCCTAGCATCCGGAAGGGCTCTGGAATAGATCACCGAGTACGAGTATTCCAGGAAGGATTCGCGCATCTCTTTGGATACGTCTACATCTACGATTCGTTCTTGATTAGTTTGCATTTGTCCTGGTGTGTAAAACTTGGGCTTGTGAATACGACTTTACCTTCAGTTCCCAAAGCTCTTGGGAGCCTGCGTCACGTGTTCGATTCGGCCTATCACCTTGCGCTGGGCGAACCAAACACACTCGGCTTCAAGGGCGCGAGCAAAATAATAGTAGTTCTGGTTGACGGCCTTGGAGCTGAGCAGATTGCCGCGCGATCCGGTCACGCGCCCTGGCTCAGCAAGCACATCGCAGCCGGTCAGGTTTCGCATTGCGGGTTTCCCTCGACTACCAGCGCGAACATTGGGTCATTCGCCACTGGATTGACCCCTGGTGAGCACGGGCTGATTGGGCACATGGTTCAGGATTCCAATTTTGGACAACGTCTCAACCTGTTGACTGGCTGGAACGATGAAACCGACCCGCGCCTCTGGCAACCGAAACCAACCATTTCCGAAAAAGCTTTTGAGCGAGGTCTTAGCTGCAACGTGATTGCGGCAAAGGAGTATCAAGAAACCGGATACACCCAAGCCACGATGCGCAAGGCAAACTTTATTGCAGCGGATTCGCTGGCCGAGAAATTTGAAAGAGCACGTTCCGTTTTCAAGGAGAAGCAAAATTCAATCACTTATCTTTACATCCCCGAGCTTGATAAATTTGCTCACAGACACGGCTGGCAGTCAATTGGCTGGGCAGCTCTTTTAGAGGAGGTGGATCGCGAACTCAGCTCTTTTACCAAAAACCTTCCCAAGGATGCTGGGGTTATCGTCACGGCGGATCACGGGATGATGGACACTGCCGACGAGCTCAGGTTTTACCTTGATGACTATTTAGATCTTGAACTGGTGGACTGGGTCGGTGGAGACACAAGATCGCGCTACATATATCTAAAGAACGAACAGCACGCGAATCAGGTTCTCGCTGACCTCGCCGTGCTCCATAAAATAGCCACTCCGATCAGAACCAGCGACGCGATAGCTGCTGGGTGGTTTGGAGATGTTGGCGAATTGGCGGAAGGCAGACTACCGCAAGTAATGCTTCTGGCAAAGTCTGCCTTCACCCTTTATCACACAGAATTCTCTAAAAAACGCAGCTTTGAAATGATTGGGCACCACGGCGGGCTGAGTTCAGCGGAACTAAGAATTCCGCTCATCAGGGTTGGACTCTAGGTTCCCAGTTCCAAGCACTATTTCATCCCAGCTAGGAAGCGCCGCTCTGCCCTTAGCGCTTGCTGGTTTGGTTTGATCGGGAATCTTGCGCTCTCGAAGTTGCTGGACCAGGTCGTGAATCGAAGCGCCTGGTCCCTCTTTAGAATCCGAACCACCGACAGGCTTGAGAGCATCGTGCTCGTTAGCCACGGGTCTTAGCGTCGAAGCCATACTGTCGGTGTCGGTTGTCTTGGAGGCCTTAATTAGATTCTTCGCAGCATCACCTAGTGGTTCCAGATAACGGGTTTTAGAGTCAAAGAACCAGCTCAGGCTAGAATTTTCCGAGTCTTCAACGATCCAGCGATCTAAGCTTTTATAAACCCTTAGCTTGGCCATTGGGAAAGATTGCGCCACTAGCTCTTCGAAGCTCACCATCTGATTTCCGCTTGGAAGGGTGGTTTTTAGAGCGGCATCGAGAATGTATCTGAGCTCATCAAGGATCGGTGCCGCAAAGGGTTCAATTGCGCGCTCTGGAACTCCGAGGTCTGCTGCAACCTGTTCGAGGCTTTTACCAGCCCGCAGCGCGCTTTGCACATCCCTTGGGCTGACCCCCTCTGAGAAGCTGGCCTGCTCTTTTTTTATGGCATCTCGAAGACCATCGTCTATCAGAGCTCTGAGGCGATTTCCCTGCTGGGTTTCGAACACTAGATAGTCACTCTCGCGCGTTACAAATTTAAGTTCCATGGCTTGGGCTCCTCATGCTCAAGAGTTTGGCAGTTGACCCGTGTTAGGCATTTATTTGGCTCGGTGGTTCTAGAAGTATTTTTCAACACGGGGTCCAGAACTTGCAAAATCTCGTCAGCTACGGCATAGTACTCGCCGAGAAGCAACCGAGAGGGGTTTGCCATGGCAACTGACTACGATGCTCAGCGAAAGACGGATGACGACACCGAATCCATTGATGCAATCAAGGAACGGATCCCATCAAAACCCTCGCTAAACGACGATGATGTAGATAACGCAGACTCTTTCTCGATCCCTGACGTTGTTAACGAAGAGCTCGATGTGGTGATTTTGCCACTGCAGGAAAATGAATTCACCTGCATGAGTTGCTTCTTGGTGAAACCGCTAAGTCAATTGGGATCAAAATCAAGGGCCGGAAAAATTTGCACGGAGTGCGCTAGCTAGTTCTTGTGGTTGACGTGTGCTTATCAGCACATAAGGGGTGGGGTCCAAGGGGTCGATAATTTCAATCTTTACCAATTTACCAATGTCGCCCCGGATGGCCAGCTTGGCGTTCGCGTTGAGGTGTGGACCCAATTGCATCCGAACCTCGTCTAGATCTTCGTAAATGGTGACTTTTCCCAAGATCTCGAGAGGCAGGGTCAGCCTCTTTGCAGTTAGCTGCTTATCCAAAAGCACCATCGGCGAAAAGTGAAAGCTACCGAAAATTATGAGGCTGGTGACACAGGTGGCCGCCAAGCTTGCCGCACCCAGACCCAGAGGAAGTGCTGCGAGCAGCACCATCGGAGCCGATAACGATAATCCGAGAAGCATGGATGTTGATGGGTAGAGTCTTTCCCGATACGCCTGAGTTTTCACCTGCATAGATTACGCTCAAGGAGTGAGTTTCGAAGTGCTAATAATTGCCGAGTCCGGTTTTGAGCCAATTTACGCCAAGCCCGGAGATGCCGGGGCTGACTTGCGCTCTACAAAATCGCTGGTAATCGGCCCAAACCAAAGAGCATTAGTGTCAACCGGAGTCCGAATCGCCATGCCAAACGGTCTAGTCGGGTTGGTGCATCCAAGATCGGGCCTAGCAGCCAAACACGGCATCACTGTTCTGAACTCACCTGGAACTGTTGATGCGGGCTACCGAGGCGAGATTATGGTCACCTTGCTGAATAGCTCCGAGCAGGATTTTGATATTAAGGCGGGCGATAGAATCGCCCAAATCATTTTTCAAGAGGTAATAACACCAAGATTTATTGCAGTATCGGAGCTTCCGGAATCGGCACGTGGTTCCGATGGCTTTGGCTCAACTGGGAGGAATTGAATGGAAAAGATAGCACCGAGTAACCGAGCGGAACTCGGCCCATATGATGTTTCAGAGGTTGGGGTCCTGGTTCCATATCTTGATTTCGGCTCAATCAGAATTGCTCCCAAGCAAGACTTGCAGATTCGCGCAGATATCGAAGAATCAACCAAGCGCATGATAGCGCTGACAATTGAAAGATCCGGGCATCGGATTCAATTGCAAGCATTTGCATCAAGCAAAGCAGCCGGCATTTGGGGAGACACGATGGCCGCCATCGAGTCCGGAATTTCGGCCCAGGGCGGCAACTGCGAAAGACTAGAAGGCCTTCTTGGACCGGAGCTAAGAGCCCAAGTCACCGTTGAAGAAAAAGGGAAAAAAATCTTCCGGGAATCTCGGTTTATTGGCGTGGACGGGCCGAGGTGGTTTTTGCGCGGGGTACTCAGCGGCCCAGAGCTATATCTTCAGTCAAATTACGAAGCGTTGATTGAGATCTTCCGGGCCACGGCAGTGAACCGGGGCAATATCGCAATGCCACCCGGGGAGCTATTGCCACTAACCCTGCCTTCGGTCGATGTCTAATCCCGAAAACATAGCCAAAAAGCTCGGGATTGAGCAATCCGAGCAGGGCTACAACTTGAGCAAACAATCTCTTTTAGCCGCTATCGGGGGACCGCTGGGGATAGCAGAAGCAGTCCTGCCATCGATGCTGTTTTCAATCGTATTCGCTACCACAAAGGCTGCATTGCCCTCGGTTGCGGGTGCCGCGGGACTCGCTCTGATTTTTATCGTGATCAGGCTGGTTCAACGTAAACCCGCTACTCAGGCACTTGTTGGCGCGCTCGCGATTGCGTTGGCGGCCTGGCTCGCTCTCAGGGACGGGGGTCAGGCAGCGGATTACTTCGTGCCAGGATTCATCACAAACGCGACTTACGGTTTTGTTTTTCTTATCTCGGTTTTAGTTCGCTACCCAATCATGGGGTTCGTGGGCCAGTTTCTCTTTGGATTAGCAAATTGGCGTAAGACAGATTTCTTGTATCGAAGGTTCCGTTTCGTGACGCTTGTATGGGTGGGCTTTTTCTCGCTGCGGTTATTAATTCAGCTCCCGCTTTATTTCTCGAACCAGGTAGAGCTTCTAGCAACGAGCCGGATCATCATGGGTGCTCCGGCCTACGCGGGACTTTTGGCATTGACATGGGTGATGATTCGCAAGATTGCGCAGCCGCAACGGTAGATTAGGTAAGTATCTGTCTGGAGGACAAGATTATGGCATCGGTTACAGCAAATAAAAAAGAACTCAAAGTCGGCGACAAGACTTACCAAATTTTCTCAATGGCCGAGTTGGGGGCACAGAAGCTTCCTTACAGTCTCAAGATTTTGCTCGAGAACATGTTGCGAACCCAAGACGGTGCCAATGTCACACAGGCTCACGTAGACGCTCTGGTGAATTGGGATCCGCAATCGGAGCCCGACACCGAAATTCAGTTCTCTCCGGCCCGCGTGGTGATGCAGGACTTCACTGGAGTTCCCTGCATCGTTGATTTAGCTACGATGCGAGAGGCGGTCGTGGCTCTCGGTGGTGACCCGCAGCAGATTAATCCTCTGGCTCCGGCCGAAATGGTAATTGACCACTCGGTGGTAATCGATGTCGCCGGAACAGCAGATGCCGCTGAGAAAAACGTCGAATTCGAATACCTCAGAAATGCCGAGCGCTACCAATTTTTGCGCTGGGGCCAAACCGCGTTTGATAATTTCAAGGTGGTGCCTCCGGGCACTGGGATTGTGCACCAGGTAAACATCGAGTACTTAGCTCGAACGGTTATGACCAAGGAGCAAGACGGAGTAACCATCGCTTATCCAGATAGCTGCGTTGGTACAGATAGCCACACCACCATGGTCAATGGCCTTGGAGTCCTGGGCTGGGGAGTGGGCGGCATTGAAGCCGAGGCCGCAATGCTGGGTCAGCCAGTTTCCATGCTGATCCCTAAGGTCGTCGGCTTTAAGCTCAATGGTCAAATTCCGACCGGCGCCACTGCGACCGATGTGGTGCTAACCATCACCGAGATGCTTCGCAAGCACGGGGTTGTTGGCAAGTTTGTGGAGTTCTATGGAAAGTCTGTGGCAAATGTGCCACTTGCCAATAGGGCCACCATCGGAAATATGTCTCCTGAATTTGGTTCGACGGTGGCGATATTTCCGATTGATGATGTGACTTTGGAATACCTGAGAATTACCGGTCGTGATGAAGATCAAATAGCCCTAGTGGAGGCATATGCAAAGGCCCAAGGCCTTTGGCACGACCCAGACAACGAGCCGATTTTCAGCGAGTATTTAGAACTAGATTTGACGACAGTTGTTCCGTCAATCGCGGGACCCAAAAGGCCGCAGGATCGAGTATCTCTGACTGCCAGCAAGGCGACATTTGCCGATGACTTAGAGAACTACACCACAACCTTTTCGCACCCAACAAAGGTGCACGGCAGCGATTTTTCAATCGATCACGGCGCCGTTACTATCGCGTCAATAACCTCTTGCACAAACACCTCGAACCCATCGGTCATGCTGGCCGCCGGCCTCTTGGCCAAGAATGCCGTTGCAAAGGGCCTGCAATCTAAACCCTGGGTTAAGACCTCGCTGGCGCCGGGATCCAAAGTGGTCACGGATTACTACGAGAAGTCAGGGCTAAATGTGTCGCTTGATGCACTCGGTTTTCAAACCGTGGGCTATGGCTGCACCACCTGTATCGGGAACTCAGGTCCGTTAGATGAGAATATTTCAGCGGCAGTAAATGAGAACGATCTGGCAGTTACGGCGGTGCTTTCTGGAAATCGAAACTTCGAGGGCCGGATTAACCCAGACGTGAAGATGAACTATTTAGCCTCACCTCCTTTAGTGATCGCCTACGCTCTCGCAGGGACAATGGATTTCGATTTTGAGGCTGACTCCCTGGGTCAAGATCACTCTGGTGCGGATGTTTTTCTGAAGGACATCTGGCCTACTCCACAAGAGGTCCAGAGCACCATAGATTCTTCAATTAACTCGGAAATGTTCACCACTCAGTACGCTTCGGTGTTTGAAGGAGACGAGCGCTGGAAGGCCATTTCGACTCCTGAAGGATCCATCTTCGACTGGGATCCTAATTCAACTTATGTTAAAAAGCCGCCCTATTTCGACAACATGTCGCTTACCCCGGAGCCGGTTCAAGAGGTTTCGGGTGCACGAGTTTTGGTTAAGCTCGGCGATAGCGTTACAACCGATCACATTTCACCTGCAGGTTCAATAAAGGCGGATTCTCCAGCCGGAAAGTATCTTTCCGACCGTGGAATCTCAAGGGTAGATTTCAATTCTTATGGTTCAAGGCGCGGGAACCACGAGGTCATGATTCGGGGAACTTTTGCGAACATTAGGCTCCGAAATCAGCTATTAACTGATGTCGAAGGAAGCTACACCCGCGACTTCACGACAGTCGATGGTGACCAATCCTTTATCTACGATGCGAGCGAGAATTACATTAACCAGCAAGTGCCCCTTGTAGCCCTGGCTGGAAAGGAGTATGGATCAGGTTCCTCTCGCGACTGGGCAGCCAAGGGAACTTCTCTTCTCGGCATCAAGGTGGTAATTGCCGAAAGCTTCGAGCGAATTCACCGAAGCAATCTAATCGGCATGGGAGTTTTGCCGCTGCAGTATCCAAAGGGCGAAACAGCCGCCACTTTAGGTTTAGATGGCACCGAGGAATTTGACTTCACCGGGATTGCTTTACTGAATGATGGGTCCACTCCAAAAACGGTTCACGTAGTCGCGAAACCCACTTCGCATTCCTTGGCCGGTAAGTCAATCATTGAGTTCGACGCAGTAGTGCGCATCGATACTCCTGGCGAAGCCGATTACTTCAGAAACGGTGGGATACTCCAATATGTACTTAGAAGCATGGTCGCTTAGGAATCTCGCGAAGATTGGTTTGGTTATCTAAAATATGAGCATCCTAGAACGAATATTGGGCCCCAGAGACCTGGACTCTCTTAGCGACTTTGAGCTCGCTGTCTTGTGCAAAGAGCTGCGCGGCTACCTGATTGAATCTGTCTCTAAGACCGGGGGGCATCTGGGTCCAAACCTCGGAGTAGTCGAGACCACCGTAGCAATCCATCGTGTTTTCAACTCACCCAAAGATGCAATTGTTTTCGATACCGGCCACCAGTCTTATGTCCACAAGCTACTGACCGGCCGGCAGGACTTTTCTCGACTCAGGCAAAAAGGCGGTATAGCGGGATACCCTCAGCGTTCAGAGTCTGAGCACGACATCGTGGAATCCTCACACGCCTCTTCATCTTTGTCATGGGCGGATGGTATTTCAAGAGCTTTCACCGCAACCGGTCAGACTGACCGGCACGTTGTGGCGGTGATAGGCGATGGGGCTCTGACTGGAGGAATGGCCTGGGAGGCGCTAAATAACATCACCGATGACAACGACCGCAATCTGGTGATCATCGTGAACGACAACGGGCGATCCTACGCACCAACGATTGGCGGATTTGCAAAGACCCTGAATGCTATTCGGATTGAACCTTGGTACCGCAAGGGCTACCGGGTATCCAAAAAATTCTTCGGAGCATTTGGACCGCTAGGGCGTTCTATTTTTACTGGAATCCACGCTGCCGGGCAGGCTGTGACCCAAGATCTAAGCTCAAAGGGCATTTTCCCAAATCTTAATATTCAATACATTGGACCCATTGATGGTCACAACCTAAAAGAGATGGAAGCGGCACTCTCCAAGGCCAAAAAATACGGGGCTCCCGTGATTGTCCATGCCATTACTCAAAAGGGTAAGGGTTACGATCCGGCACTGAGTGATGAAGCCGACCAGTTCCATGCTGTCGGACAGATTGACATAGTAAGTGGGCAACCGCTCAAGGCGTCAAGCTCAGTTTCATGGACCAAGGTTTTTGCCCAAGAAATGGTTCGCCTGGCAGATGACAATGACCAATTAGTCGCGATAACCGGAGCCATGCTGATACCGGTTGGCCTGAATGAGATGGCCGCTAAGTACCCGGATAGGGTCTTCGATGTCGGGATAGCAGAGCAACATGCCGTTACGGCGGCCGCGGGGATGGCCTACGGGGGACTTCATCCGGTGGTGGCAATCTATTCAACTTTTCTAAATCGAGCCTTTGATCAACTTTTGATGGATGTTGCCCTTCACAAGGCCGGTGTTACTTTTGTATTAGATCGAGCGGGGATCACCGGACCCGATGGCGCCTCTCACCACGGGGTTTGGGATCTGTCTATATTGCAAGTTGTGCCGGGAATAAGAATCTCGGCACCTCGTGACGAGTCATCGCTGCGCGAACAACTCGGCGAAGCGGTAAAAATTAGTGACGCGCCGACTGTTGTGCGCTTTCCCAAAGGGTCGGTGACCAAAGATATACCCGCCTTGCGTCGAACCAATGACGGAGTCGACATCCTGCACGAATCTGCCGCTAACGACGTTCTGATTGTCGCGGTTGGGTCATTTGTACCAACAGCCCTCAAAGTTGCCGAACTTCTGGCAAATCAGGGAATCGGCGCGAGCGTAGTTGATCCTCGTTGGATACTCCCAGTCTCCATGGATTTAGTGGAGCTCTCTAGGGACCACCGTCTTGTGGTGACCATGGAAGATGGCGTCAGAGTTGGAGGCTTTGGAACTAGATTGCGTCAGGTGCTTCGCGCTAACGAAGTGGACACCGGTCTAAACGAAGTTGGGGTTCCAGCGGAATTCTTAGAACATGCAGAGCGAGAAGAAATTTTGGAGCGACTAGGTCTAACGCCTCAGGCTATTGCGCGAGATATTGTTGCCCAAGTATTAGGTTCGAAAGTTCCACACGCTAAGCCGATTCCGGACTCTCAGGCGTTTGACGAGTTTTCTCAAGACCTTCCGAAATAATCCCCGCCACAAGCTCTATCTGCCACTGCCTGGCGCCGAGTTCTCCTAGCTGTCTTTCGATGTTTTCTTGCGGCTCAAAACACACCCTTCGCAAGTAGTCGGGAGTCAAAAGATTTTCAATCGGAAGACTCAGTTCTGTAGCAAGCTCCAACATGACGGGGCGGATGATTTCCAGGCGCGCGTGAGCCTCTGGGAAGCGCTTCTCCCAGCTTCGATGACTAGGGATCCCATTTCCTTTTTCTCTAGCCTGAAGCTCAACTTCTAACCTGGGCGCCTTTTCGATTGCTTCCCACCAAGTAGCAAGAAGTGATCTAGAGGCGCGGCCCTGAAACTCCTTATTATTAGCCAGTTCGGATTTGCTTTTGGGAACGGCTGTCACGGCGGCCATCACGGAACGATCCGGGATCAAGCGGCCCGGTGCAACGTCTCTTTCAATTGCAATTGCGTTGCGCGCTTGCCAAATACTTGCGGCCACCTTGAGCTTTGATAAGTCCTTAATCTTCGATAAACCGGGTAATCCGCGCCAAGGCTCATCTAGTGGGGGCTTTGGTTGGAAGCTCAACAGGTTCTCAAAGTCCTGAAGCGCCCAGTCAAGCTTCCCCTGCTCGATCAGGTTGGCCTCTATTTTTTCCCACAGTTCATGAAGTACGTCGACATCAAGCGCCGCATAGTCCAACATTGCTGGACTTAATGGTCGCAACGACCAGTCGGCGGCGCTATGTTCCTTGGCGAGCTCAAGCTCTAATAACTCTGCGCATAAAGAACCGAGACCAACTTTTTCCATCCCCGCGATGCGAGCTGCCAGCTCGGTATCAATCAGGTTGCTTGGCCTAATACCCAGCTCTTGAAGACACGGCAAATCTTGAGTGGCGGCGTGCAATAGCCAGGTCTTGTGCTCGATAGCTTTGGCAAGCTGAGTATTCCAATCGGGAACGTATTGGTCGAGGTCAATTGGGTCAAGCAGATAAATGCTCCCTTGATAAATTGAAATTTGAAGCAAATACGCTCGATTGGAAAATTTGAACCCCGAAGCGCGTTCGGCGTCGAGCCCAATTGCATCATTAGTTTCTGTAAGCGAAGCCAGAAATTCGTCAAAAATAACCTGGCTGTCAACTACAACTACAGGGGAGCGGGGTTTATCTAGCTTCAACTAATTCTCGTTACTTTAGATTCGATCGGCGGCAAGCCCGAAATCAATGCCAGTAGTTCTATCCAGCCAAGCAGGTGGGGTCGAAAATCCAAGTCTCCCGGGGCCCAGGACGCTCTAATCTCCAGTTCCGCATGCTGCGGCTGGGAAATGAGGGTCCCATGACCCGTTGAAAGGACGGTCGTCGTCGTCCCTGCCTCGTGACTGAAACTTGCTCCTTGTCCCGCTAGAGAGTCTCTGAGCCACTCCCAGGGTAGTTGTGACAAGTATTCGTCCCTAGCCATATCGAGTTCGATCGGACTCTTGGCGTAGCCAATCAATCTAAAGGGGCCATTCCAGCCCTCAGGCTCGTCGGGATCGTGGCAGAAGACCAATCTGGACACTCCATGATCGCTCGCGATTTGATGATTTATTTCTGCGGCTATCGCGAAAGCCTCCGGTGCGATCCCCTGCGGAGAGGGGATTTGAGTAAGGGTGATCTCGGGTCTAGTTGTAACAGCTGCAAGTGGCGAGAGCACGCTCAAGAAACGCTCACTGAAATTGCTTAGGTCTAACTCCACTTTAGAAAGTTACTCGCAGTCATCCTGATCAACGCTTAGCCACGCCCAGTGCACATAAGGACAGTTAGCTCTTCGACACCGAATTGCGCTGCAATGCCAAGATTATTGTCCTGGGCGAACTTGGTTGCGCCAGATCCGGCTTCGCAACTGATCACCAAAACATCTAAGGCCTTTTTGTCTAGGAGTTCGAAGCTGCCCGCTATTCCAAATTCGCAATGGATTTTTTGGTAATCCTTACCCCTGAGAATCTTCAGTCCCTGCTCAACAGAATGTGCCTCAAGACCCGGCCCGGAAAGTGGCCCCATGTTGAAAACCTTTCCTGTTCCGGCTCCATAAGTGTCGGTCGAAGGCTTCCGAGAAAGCACCGCCAGATCCTTTTTCTTAGGCCTAATCTCGCCCTCCGCACGAGCGGTTTTGCCCGATGTATAAACAATTTGGGCTTGCCTACGAAGACACTTCAAAAGCTCGAGGTCCATTGCACCTCCGATGCCACGAGAATTTCCATTCTCATTGACGGTGCTTCCGGAAGAGTCAACCACCAATGACGCCGTCACATTGAATCCTGCAAGAACTGCAGACAAGTAGCTCAGCTCTTGCTGCTCAAGGGTTCCAAGTGAATCAGCTATCAACCTGAACTAACTCGGCGGTCTTGCGCTTGATGCGAAAGAGCATTCCGCGCATACCCCTAACTCTCAGCGGTGAGATGAGCTTGTCAAGCCCAAGTTCCGATGGAAAGTCATCGCTAAGGGCCAAAATATCAGCTGCAGTTTGACCATTAAGTGCCGAATTGAGAACAGATGCAAAACCCCTTGTGGTCGGAGACTCCCTGGGGGCAGAAAAGTGAAGATTGACCCTGCTCGAGTCTCCGTCTACGGCAATAAATATCGGAGACTGACACTCTTCAACACGTTCCATAAGTTCGGGGTGATCACCAAAACGCTCGGCCAGCTCAGGCAGTGCCTCGCTGAATTCGAGCAGCAGCTGAAGCCGCTCGCGTTCTGGAGTCAGATTGAAGTCTTCGGTGACGAGCCTCGCCGATTCGATCACCTGGCTACTCCGGGCTCCTCGCCAACAGCAATTGGAACCCCAACCAAGTTGCCCCACTCGGTCCAGCTGCCATCATAGTTCTTAACGTTTTTCACTCCGAGAAGATACTTGAGAACAAACCAGGAGTGGCTCGAACGCTCTCCAATTCGGCAGTAAGCGATGAAATCGGATTCCCGATCAAAACCAGTGTTTTTGAAATATATTTCTTCGAGCTCAGCGAGCGTTCTGAAGGTTTCGTCCTCTTGAATAGCCTTTGACCAAGGAATCGAAGCGGCTGTTGGAATGTGACCTCCGCGAGATGCTCCCTCATTAGGGTAATCAGGCATGTGCAGCTTCTCTCCGGTGTACTCCGGTAAAGAGCGGACATCGATCAGTGGTGCACCGAGTTTTTCTAGAACTTCATCTCTAAATGCCCTGATGGTCGAATCGTCGCGCTCAACAACCGGATAGTCTGCCGAGGAAACTTCGGGCAAATCTTTGGTTAGTTCGTGTCCAGCCGAAATCCACTTAGCCCTGCCGCCGTCTAGCATTCGAACATCTTGGTGGCCGAATAGCTTGAATACCCAAAAAGCGTAGGTTGCCCACCAGTTGCTCTTGTCGCCGTATAGCACCACGGTGTCATCTCTGGATATGCCTTTTTCATTCATAAGTTTGGCGAATGATTCGCCATCAAGATAGTCGCGCGAAGCCGGGTGATTCAATTCAGTGTGCCAATCGAGCTTCACGGCAGTTGGAATGTGACCTGTTTCGTAAAGCAAAATATCCTCATCGCACTCCACAACTTTTACGCTGGCAAGATTTTCCGCTAGCCAGCTATCGGTTACAACAACCTCCGGGTGGGCGTACTCGGCGATTCGTTCGTTCTGGCTCATGGAGCTCCATTCATTGTTCTAGAATTGGCCGATTAGAAAAAGGTGGCAATTGTCTGAACCAAGTTCGCTTCGTGCCGATTCCCTTATTTCTATTCTTCCAGAGATTTCGACTTCGGAACTAATGCGGGGGCTAATTCCTCCAAGAGAGTTTGAAACTTCTAGGTTTGAAAACTACATACCGGACCCAAATTTTCCGAGCCAGGCGGCAGCCCTGGAACTGGCCAAGCAGTTTGTGGCTCCTTCTTCAAGATTGAAGCGCAAACCACCGGAGACCAATCCCGGGATTTACCTGGATGGCGGCTTTGGAGTCGGGAAGACCCACATCTTGGCTTCAATCTGGCATGGATTCAGTGGAAAAAAAGCTTTCGGCTCATTTTTAGATTTCACTTCGCTTGTTGGTTACCTGGGCTTCCAGCAAGCGCTGACTCAACTTGGCGAGAACAAGCTAATTTGCATAGACGAGTTCGAGTTGGACGATCCCGGAGACACAATGATCATGTCTCGATTACTAAAAGAGCTGAGCCAAAAAGGGGTTCGGTTTGCCGCAACTTCCAACACTCCGCCCAATGCACTCGGGGCGGGCCGGTTTGCGGCTTCGGATTTCAAAAGAGAGATCCAAGGGCTTGGGGAGCGATTCCAAATGGTCTCTATCGATGGCGATGATTATCGACATCGAGACTCTGAAACTCACGCCGAATCCATGACTGAATCTGCGCTTCAGGGGTGGGTTGTGCAGCAAGATAAGGGCTATTCAGACTCTTTTACCGATTTGCTCAAGCACCTTGCCGCCTTGCACCCGACCAAGTATCGGGCTCTGGTCTCCAAGGCGACCGGAGTCGGCATCACTGATTTTCATCAACTTCAAGATCAGGCCCAGGCCCTTAGGTTTGTTGGCTTTATTGATCGACTCTATGAAGCCAAGGTCCCCTTGCGAACTTCAGGAGATGTTCCGGCAACCATGGTGTTTTCGGAGACCATGAAGCTTGGCGGCTATCGCAAAAAATACCTCAGGGCAATCTCTCGTATCGGAGCGCTGAGCGAGCTCTAAGCCTTGTCCTCTTGCTTTTTTTCTCTAGCCTGCGCTTACCCTTGTAATAACGACCCCGGTATTGGGCGCGAAGGGCAGCAAGTGTCTTGGCTATCAAAGACCCGAGCAATACATCCAGGGTTCCCTGAGCGATCGGCTCTTCGTGCCCTCTGAAGCAAGCTTTTTCATCAGAAGCGAAACCGTGAATTCAACTCCAGCCAATAATTAGATCGCCATAAAGTCCAGAGTTACCATTAGCCAGACTGGCTGCGTATCCTCGGCGAAAAATACGGCAATGATCGTGATGGCCAGTATTCCAAGTGTGATTGCAATGTCGGTGGCTTTAGGAATTGGCCAACCGTTCACGTATTCCCTGCCGGGGATAAATGCCAAGCAAAACAAGAGCTGAAACAGCGACTCCACCGATGCCAACAAGAACCGGAACGAATGCGGTGGAAGCTTTGGAAAGCATTCATGAAGTTAGTTCGTATTTAAGTTCTAGGCCTGCCAGCAAAATCAAAACCGCGAGCAGTAAGTCACTGATTCTTTTTTTCATACTTAGGTCAAGGTTCAAGAAATCTATGCTGAGGTACAAGTCTTTGACCGCTAATAATCCGTGACCCGATGGTCCATTTGCAATTATTAGGCCGATTAGGAGAGCCGCCATTAGGGCAATTGCTGCAGATCTTTAGCTTTTCATTTTTCCTCATCTGTTAACACTCTGGAAACAAATTGAAGCAGTTATTCGAAACACGAATCAAGTTAACTGTCGGCAACAACCCATCAAGGGTTGGTTCAACTCAACGAGAGGAATCCTCGATGGATCAAGGAAACACAGCATTCGTGCTTTTTTCAGCGGCGTTTGTGCTGCTGATGACCCCGGGACTTGCGTTCTTTTATGGCGGGCTGGTCAAGTCTAAAAGCGTCGTGAGCATGATGATGCTGAGCTTTGGATCCCTAGGACTAGTGTCAGTTTTATGGGTGCTTTACGGATACGCAATTACCTTCGCGGACATCGACGATGCCGGATGGATTGGAATTCCTCACCTAATTGGGATTGACACCAACGCGATAGGTCTGGCCGCTCAAGTTGCGGATGCCGCTAATCCTTCTGGCGCATTTCCAGAGATGGCCTTTGTTGCGTTTCAGGCCACTTTTGCCATTCTGACAGTGGCACTTATCTCAGGCGCAATTGCAGACCGAGCAAAGTTTGGTTCATGGATGCTATTCGCTGGGCTTTGGGCAACTCTGGTCTACTTCCCGGTAGCAGGTTGGGTATTCAACTTCATCGACTCCGGTGAGGGCGGCTGGATTGTCGACAAGCTTGGTGCCATCGATTTCGCCGGCGGAACTGCTGTGCACATAAATGCCGGAGCCGCAGCACTAGCACTAGCAATAGTGCTGGGAAAGCGTTTCGGCTTCTCCAAGGGCATTATGCAGCCTCACAATGTTCCCTTGACGCTGATCGGCGCTTCACTTCTGTGGTTTGGCTGGTTCGGTTTCAATGCTGGAAGTCAGCTAGCAGCAGATGGCGTAGCTGCACTCGCATTCATTAACACAATCGCAGCCCCGGCCGCCGCAATGCTCGGTTGGATAGCGGTAGAGACCATTCGACACGGCAAGGGCACCAGCATCGGTGCCGCTTCGGGAGTGGTTTCAGGTCTGGTTGCCATCACACCCGCTTGCGCATCGATTGATCCAATTTGGGCAATTGTGCTGGGTCTTGTGACCGGTGCTGTGTGCGCCCTGGCTATCGATCTCAAATTCCGCTTAGGATTTGATGACTCTCTTGACGTGGTTGGCATACACCTAGTCGGAGGAATGATTGGAACCTTGTCAATTGGCGTGTTTGGCAATGACGTCGGGTTCCTATTCGGGTTCGGACTAGAGCAGCTTTGGTTCCAGCTAGTTGGAGCGGTTGCTGTTCTGATTTACAGCTTCGTGATGGCTCTAGCGATTGGGTTGGCCATCGAAAAGACCATCGGCTTCAGGGTCAAGCATGACGATGAGCTAGCTGGTGTTGACACAGTTGTTCACGGCGAGCTTGCCTACAGCTTTGGTAACGAAAAAGACTAAATAAGAATAAAGAAAACCACCCTTCAGGAGAATTCTCCCGGAGGGTGGTTTTCTTTTCGCACATTCTGGTGTCGCCAAAACTCGTTTTCCAACTGTTTGGTGCTTTGCCACAATGTTTGTATTTGTATGCCATAATTCTCTAGTTCTCTTATAAAGAGCATGCGGATGTGGCGCAGTGGTAGCGCACAACCTTGCCAAGGTTGGGGTCGCGAGTTCGAATCTCGTCATCCGCTCTGAGGACAGCAAATGGTGGAGTGGCCGAGAGGCGAGGCAGCGGCCTGCAAAGCCGCGTACACGGGTTCGAATCCCGTCTCTACCTCTAGTACCACAGATTGGGCGATTGGCGCAGTGGTAGCGCGCTTCCCTGACACGGAAGAGGTCGCTGGTTCGAACCCAGTATCGCCCACCAGTTTTATCCCGGCCCAATGAGGGCTGCAATGTTCCGAAGTTGACCCCGGTAAAAAGCCACCATCATTTTGTTTCAACCTTGCGCTGGACGGGTAAGACAGTGGGACTAGGGTTGCGTTGGCAAACTGCCCCCCCATTTCTGCAATCAACCGACATCCCCAGTGTCCTTTGAGTGTCCTTTGAGTGTCCTACGCCCCAGAGCTGAGCCAGCTGCAGAGGGAATGTTTGCGAACAAGAGTTCCCGTGGTTAGGATTCGAATAATGTCTTTTTCTAATAACTCTCTGGTCCACATCGAACATTTCAAAATGAAATTCTCAGGGGTAACCGTCATTGAAGACCTGTCCTTTGACGTGCAGCGAGGCGAGACCTTTGGGTTTCTTGGTTCAAACGGTTCGGGCAAAACAACGACTCTTCGGGCCCTGCTGGGAATTTTAACAGCCGACAGCGGAACACTGCACATTGATGGTCGGCCTTTCACTCCTAAGGACGGTAGCCGTTTGGGATATCTTCCAGAGGAGCGGGGCTTATACAAAAAGGAATCGGTTTTGACTGTCATGACCTATTTTGGAGAACTGAAAGGTCTAAGCAGAAAAGCCGCCGCCAACTGGTCGATGAATTATCTGGAACGTGTGGGCCTAGGAGACAAGGGTAAAGCGCGAGTCGACAAGCTTTCTGGCGGCCAGCAGCAGAAGGTCCAGCTTGGGGTCACCATAATGAACGACCCGGAATTATTAATTTTAGACGAGCCCACCAAAGGGTTCGACCCGGTGAATCGGCGCCTCCTGATGGACATCATTGAGGAGCGGAAGCTCGCTGGTTCGACAGTTCTGATGGTTACCCACCAGATGGAAGAAGTTGAGCGCCTATGCGACCGAATTATTCTTTTGAAAGATGGTCGGGCGGAGGCCTACGGGACCGTGCCTGAAGTCCAAAACCAATACGGCGGCACGATGATCAGAATCCACTATTCGGGCGATATACCTTTGTCACCTCACTACACAGTTACAACCAGGGATCGTAATTACGCGGAGCTCACCCTCAACGGTGTAACCGAGGAGGGTGAGATTTTGCGGGACCTGGTGAACTCTGGGGTTCTGGTGCGCAGTTTTGCACCGAGCAAGCTTTCTCTTGATGAAATTTTCGTCAAAATCTATGGAGAACAAAACCAATCGGAAGATGCCTAACATGAAGAGGCACAACATGCGAACTGTCATCAGATTCGAAGTTCGTCGAGCCCTCAGCAAAAAACGCTTCTGGCTCCTGACGCTTTTGCTGCCGATTGCTATCGGCATCGTTTTGGCATTGGTGATACTGGGTAACAGCGTGGCATCCAACAACTTCGGTAATCAACCTGACGCCGAGTTCACCTTCACCTACAGTGACGCATCGGGATTCATCGTTCCTGCAATTGCCGCAGCAATGGATGGGTCGGCCACTCAGGATGACGATAGGGCTATTGCCGCGGTGAAAGCGGGGGAGCAAACCGCCCATTTTGTTTACCCGGTCGATCCCACCAAAACACCAATCGAGGTGTATGGAGTCGATAGGGGGCTTTTCGAAAATGGGCAATACGGTGAGATTGCAACTCAGGTACTGATTCAGAGCGCTCGAAATCAGATTGGAAACCCAATTCTCACAAGCCTTGCGCAGGGAAATCTGCCCGTGTCGGCAACCACCTTCACCGATGGCGAAGAAGCCTCAGGTCTCTTTGGTGTCATTCCGCCCCTGATATTCCTGGTGATGTTTTTTTTGATTTTTACTTTGCTTGCGAATCAGATGCTGACAAGCACTCTGGAGGAGAAGGAAAACCGGGTCACTGAGATGATTCTCACGACGCTGAACCCTAACGTGCTGATTAGCGGAAAAATAATCTCGCTATTTATCGTTGCCTTCGTTCAAGCGTTGGTTTTCCTGCTACCCGTGTTGGTTGGATTCCTGATCTTCGGATCCGCTATAAATCTTCCGAACATCAATCTTTCAAGCTTCATATTTGACCCCGCCAAGATGATTGTTGGGGCTTTATTGGCCATCGGTGGCTTTGCGTTATTTACTGGCACCACGGTGGCTATCGGGGCGATTATGCCCACCGCCAAGGAAGCCGGGAACATCTTTGGAGGCCTCATCGCTCTGATGGTCGTCCCGCTATACGCCGGCTCGCTGGTTGTCTCAGACCCGCAAAATCCCGTGGTGCAAATCTTTACATTTTTTCCATACTCAGCGCCCATCACCGGCTTACTGCGCAACGCGTTTGGATCTCTGGCTTCTTGGCAGGCGGTTATTTTAATCGCAGGACTCTTTATGCTAAGCGCAATTGTCTTACAGATCGCTGCCCGCCTTTTCAGGACCGGATCAATTCAATACAACAGCAAGGTATCTGTAAAAAGCATCTTCTCGAAGTAAAAAGTGATCAAAACGACCCGGTCTAAATTTCCCCTAGCCAGGCTTTGATTACCGAGTAGGGACCGGGGCAATTCCTTGCGGGGGATGAGCGTTTAGTTTTACTTTTGAGCCAGACTCGATGTTCCAAGAATCCGACTTTGGATCTCAGAGAACCCTTTTTTCTTGTAGCCAAGAGATAAGGCCGCCCGAAAGCAGCATGCCTATTTGACGCGCCGAAAGTCCATGTCGTACGTTGTAATTTTCATTTCGGGTTTTATTGTGCACCGAGATTTCAGTTCCGGCACTTAGGGCATCTCGGATTCCCGTCATACCTAGAAAGTCCCCTTGCTGAATTTGATCGTAATCACTCGCATTTTCAAATTCAAGGGCAAGCACCCCGAAATTAGCCAGGTTTTGCCAGTGAATGCGTGCAAATGAGATTGCCAGCACTGCCTGCAACCCTAAGAAACGCGGAGCGATTGCAGCGTGCTCTCTTGAGGAGCCTTGCCCATAATTAGAACCCGCCACCACTATGTGACCCGAGGTGTCTTTGATCTGGGAAGCACGGGCTGGATAAGTTTCGTCTAACTGGCCAAAGGTGAACTCGGCAAGTTTCGCAATGTTGCTTCGATAGGGCAAAACCCGGGCGCCCGCTGGAAGTATCTCGTCCGTAGAGACATCGTCACCAAGTTTGAGAATGACGGGGGCCTCTATTAGATCCGCCAGGGGAGGAAAAGAGGGTAACGAGGTGATATTCTCGCCTTTTACTAACTCGACCTGCGCGGCAGCTATGGGTGTGAGTGGCTCCTCGAATATATCTAAGTTCACGCTCGAGATTTCCGGAAGCTCGAGTTGCGGATAATCCATCTCAAGCAAATCAGAAAGACTGCGTGGGTCGGTGATAACGCCGGTTAGTGCCGCAGCAGCAGCAGTCTCTGGTGAACACAGGTAAACCGAGTCCTCCTTGGTGCCAGAGCGACCGGGGAAATTTCGAGGCATGGTGCGCAAACTGATGCTTCCGTTAGCCGGCGCTTGGCCCATGCCAATGCAGCCCATGCAGCCGGACTGGTGAAGCCTTGCACCCGCAGCAACCAGATCAAGAGTTGCTCCCATTCTGGTGAGGTCTTGCAGGATCTGCCTTGAGCTGGGGTTGATGTCTAAGGAAACCCCCGCGTGGGCCTGGCGTCCCTTGAGAATATGGGCGACGATTGCAAAATCCCGCAGGCCAGGATTCGCAGAAGAGCCAATCACGACCTGTGCCACCGGGCGGCCAGTAACTTCGCTCACTGGCACCACATTGCCGGGGGAGCTCGGCAGTGCAATCAGCGGAACTATCTGCGAGAGGTCAATTTCTTCATATAAGTCATAGGAAGAGCCGGGGTCAGCAAGCAATTCGGTGAAGCTAGCCTCGCGCTGTTCTGAAGCCAGGAACATTCGCACCTGCTCATCCGCCGGGAACACCGTGCTGGTGGCACCGAGCTCGGCCCCCATGTTGGCAATCACATGGCGATCCATGGCAGTCAGGTTATCCAGACCGGGTCCGTAGTATTCGATGATTCGGTCTTTCCCACCCTTGACGCCGTGTCTGCGTAGCATTTCCAAAATTACGTCTTTGGCGCTGGTCCATTCGGGAAGCTGACCTGTGAGACGAACACCCCAGATTTCGGGCATTTTTATATATAACGGTTCGCCAGCAATGGCGAGGGCAACCTCGAGACCACCAACCCCAATGGCCAACATCCCGAGTGACCCAGCCGCTGGGGTGTGACTGTCAGAACCAACCATCGTCTTGCCAGGAATTCCGAATCTTTGCATGTGTGTCGGATGGGAGACACCGTTACCGGCTTTTGAATACCAAATCCCGAAGCGCTGACAAGCGGATCTGAGAAAGTCGTGGTCTTCGGCGTTTTTGCTATCGGCCTGCAATAGGTTGTGGTCGACATATTGCACAGATACCTCGGTGCGGGCCCGATCCAGCCCAAGCGCCTCTAATTCCAGCATTACCAGGGTTCCTGTTGCGTCCTGAGTCAGGGTCTGATCAATCCTGAGACCAATCTCCGCCCCTGGAATCATCTCTCCGCTAAGTAGGTGTGAAACGATAATTTTCTGAGTGACGCTACTAGCCATAATGGCCTCTCGGGTCTTTAATTATGGATAAACACTTCCTCAAGTTACGCGCAGACGGGTCGTAATGCAACACTGAACAGCTGCAACACTTCTAAAGAGCAATGATTAAAAGACGAGATTCATAGCCCAACAACTGTTTTTTAGCCGCTGAGCCTAAGAACTTATTCGACAAATTAGACGCCACTTAGCTGGCCAACGGGACTACCTAGAGATCGATGCTGGGTGTGTTAGGAGATCAGCCCAAGGGTTTTTGCGCTTTTGGCCAGCGTCTTTTTCGCTAACGCGGCATCCTCATTCAATTTTTGACCGTAGCTCGGGATCATCTGTTTGATTTTCTGATTCCAGTCATCGAATTCTGTCGGATAGAACTTGTCTAACACCTCTAGCATCACGCTCACCGCAACTGAGGCTCCCGGGGATGCCCCAAGTAATCCTGCAATGGTTCCATCTTCACTCGCAATTAGCTCTGTGCCGAACTGCAACGAGCCGCCGCCTATTCCTGGCTTAATAACCTGGGCGCGCTGGCCCGCTTCATAAAGGAACCAGTCTTGGTCTTTTGCCTCTGGCACAAACTCTCGCAAGCTCTCGAGTTTTTGCTTCCGGGATTTCAAGATTTCTTTCACAAGATATTTCACGAGCGAAAAATTCTTTATTGCAACGCTCAAATAGGGCACGATATTGGCGACTCTTATCGATAACGGTAAATCTAAAATCGATCCGCGTTTGAGGAACTTCGGATTTATCCCCGCGAACGGGCCGAACAAAAGCGAGGTCTTGCCATCTACTACTCGAGTGTCGAGGTGTGGGACCGACATCGGGGGAGCGCCTACCGCCGCCTGCGAGTAAACCTTTGCTTGGTGCTGCGCCACTAGATCTGGATTATTAGTCCTCAGAAAGTGCCCCGACACCGGGAAGGTTCCATAACCCTTTATTTGCGGGATCTTAGAAGATTGCAAAAGCTTCAGAGCGTAACCGCCAGCTCCCACGAAGACCTTTTTGGCTCTAACCATGCGGGTCCAGTCCGAACCGCCAAGGGTGAGCTGCCAGTCGCCATCAGCAAACTGGTAGAGGCCCTTTACCTCAGTCTTGACCTCGACACGAACCTCATTTTTTTCAAGCCAAGAAATCAACTGTTGAGTGATGGCACCGAAGTCAACATCGGTTCCCTGGTCAATCTTTGTGACCGCAAATACCTCATCCGAGCGACCCTTGGCCATCAGTGGAACCCAGTTAGCCAAGTCCTTAGCGCTTTGACTAAATTCCATACCTTGAAATAAGGGCTGGTCCTTGAGGGCAAGGTGCCTTCGCCTGAGGTAATCAGACTCCTTTTCACCCTGCACGAACGTCAGATGCGGGACGGTACGAATAAAAGTTTCCGGCTTACCCAAAATTTTGTCCTGAACCAAGGAAGCCCAGAATTGCCTGGAGACCTGAAACTGCTCGTTGATTGCGATGGCCTTTGATGGATCCGGTAGTGATCCATCAATGCTGTCGGGCATGTAGTTCAGCTCACATAGCGCCGCGTGGCCGGTGCCCGCGTTGTTCCAAGGGTTCGAGCTCTCCAGAGCGACATCCTCGAGACGCTCAAAAATTACCACCGAAGTTTTTGGGTTGAGCTTTCTGATCAAGGTCGCCAAAGTGGCGCTCATGATTCCGCCGCCAATTAGTGCGACATCGTAGTTTTCTAGCTCGGACACCTGATAAGGGTAACAAGTTTTAGAGAACTGTAACTCCCAGAAGCGCGCCTATTCCATAGGCGATAGACATGGTCAAAATACTCACTGTGACGTTTCGGAGCATGGACGCGCGTTTGGATGCTTGGCCAACCTTGGCGGCCCAGAAACCAGTTATTGCTAGAGCCATAAATACCGATAGAACTGTGGCAAGAATCCTAAACTCCCCCCAAGGACCGGTGATGGCAATCAAGGGAATAAGTCCGCCCAGAAAAAAAGCAATCAGTGAGGCAAAGGCGGCGGCCCAGGGCGCTGCCGTGACTTCACTTCGGTCGCGACCGTAGCCAATTTCGGTGTCGCGCTGCGCACTCACAGAAACGTACTCGCCCCCGCCCATGGAAATAGCACCTGCAACTAAAGCTGCAACTCCCGCGACCAAAATGGCTACATTGTCAGCCCCAGCGCCAGCGACCCCCATCACAAGACCGGCCACCGAGACTACCCCGTCGTTAGCGCCTAATACGGCCGCTCTCAACCAGTTGAGCTTCAGCTCAAGGGCTCGTTCTGATTTCTTGGTCATGATTCAACAAAAATTAGAGCAGATACTTTGCTATTGCCAGCAAGGCATGCCTAACCGAATTACTAGACTTGGCTGGGTTAGGAGCTCAATTGCAAATCACCCTAGATGGCCAACCAATTAAAATGGTCGATGATGCGACCGGTTTCGATCTTTTTCAAGATCGGCAAATTATTGCGATGCGGGTCAATGATGAACTCAGAGACTTGGCTCATAAGCTTTCCGAAGCAGATGCGATTTCCGGGATTCTAATTGATAGCCATGACGGCCTGGCAATCCTTCGCCATTCAACTGCTCACGTCATGGCCCAGGCTGTTCAAGAACTCTTTCCAGATTCCAAATTGGGCATCGGACCGCCCATCAAAGATGGTTTTTACTTCGATTTTGACGTTGCTGAATCATTCAAGCCTGAGGATTTAAAAAAGATTCAAAAGCGCATGAAAGAACTCGTGGGAAAGTCCCAGCGATTTATGCGCCGCGAAGTCTCAGACCAAGAAGCTCGCGAGCTTATGAAGAACGAGCCTTATAAGCTCGAACTTATTGGTCTGAAGTCCACCGATGTTGGCGAAGCGGCTGCTGAAGTAGGAGCCGGGGGTCTTTCGGTTTACGAAAATCTGAACCCTGACGGCAGTGTCGCATGGATTGATTTATGCCGAGGGCCTCACCTCTCAAACACCAGGCAAATCGGCAAAGGCTTTTCTATTTTGCGCTCTGCTGCCGCTTACTGGCGAGGCAATGAGAATAATAAACAACTCCAGCGCTTATATGGCACAGCCTGGGCCACGCAGGAGGATCATGATTCATATCTTCTAAGAATCGAAGAGGCCCAAAAGCGAGATCATCGGAAGTTGGGTGTCGAACTAGATCTATTCTCTTTTCCCGAGGAGATTGGTTCGGGCCTAGCGGTTTTCCACCCGAAGGGTGGAGTCATTCGTAAGGTGATGGAGGATTACAGCCGGAAGCGCCATGAAGAGGCCGGCTACGAGTTTGTTTACAGTCCTCACATCACAAAGTCCAACCTGTTTGAAATATCGGGTCACCTGCAGTGGTATGCCGATGGCATGTTCCCTCCCATGAAGCTTGATGCCGAATTTGACGAAGAGGGAAAGCTAAAAAAGCAGGGCCAAGACTATTACTTGAAACCAATGAACTGCCCGTTCCACATTCTGATCTTCCGCTCCCGTTCTCGGAGTTATCGCGAACTTCCTTTGAGAATGTTTGAATTCGGAGCGGTTTATCGGTATGAAAAATCGGGTGTGCTTCATGGCCTAACACGTGTTAGGGGCATGACCCAGGATGATGCTCACCTATTTGTCACCCCCGATCAATTGGAACAAGAGCTCATCAGTGTTCTGAAGTTTGTTCTAGAACTATTGCGTGATTACGGGCTAAATGACTTTTACCTGGAGCTCTCGACCAGAGATCCTGCGAACCCAAAGTTTGTTGGTAGCGATGAGGTTTGGGATTCTGCCACCGACACCTTGGCAAAAGTTGCGAAAGATTCTGGACTCGAGTTGGTCTCCGACCCAGGGGGCGCGGCTTTCTATGGTCCGAAAATCTCAATACAAGCAAAAGATGCTATTGGTCGAACCTGGCAAATGAGCACGATTCAGTTGGACTTCAATCTTCCCGAACGATTCGATCTTGATTACATCGGATCTGATGGTGAAAAACATCGCCCAATAATGATTCACCGAGCCCTGTTTGGCTCAATCGAAAGATTCTTCGGGGTGCTGACTGAGCACTACGCGGGACACTTCCCACCATGGCTTGCCCCGGTTCAAGTAATTGGTGTTCCGATTGCCGATGAGTTTGGTGATTATCTTCAAGGTTTTGCCGATGAGCTCAGGGCCTTAGGGGTGCGAATTGAAGTTGATCACTCGGATAATCGGATGCAAAAAAAGATTCGTGACCACACCCTGGCCAGAGTCCCTTTCATAGTGATTGCCGGGGCAAGGGATGTTGAGGGCAAAACTGTTAGCTTCCGCTTCCGCGATGGTAAGCAGGAAAATGACATTTCACTCGAAGACGCGAAAAAACAAATTCTCCATGCCATCGAGCATAAAAAGCAGGTCTAGATGAGCGAATTTTTAGAGTCAATGTCTGGCATGCAGGACAATTTTTCTAGACTCTGGACTCCACATCGAATGGTGTACTTGCAAAATGGTCAACAACCTAAGGATGAGGATTGTCCTTTTTGCTTAGCACCTCAAAAATCGCCAGAAGATGGCCTGGTAGTCCACAAGGGTAAAACCAGCTACGTGCTTCTAAACATGTTCCCATACAACGCCGGCCACCTCCTGGTCTGCCCTTATCGACACGTTGACACTTTTGATAGGGCAACAGATGAAGAAGTAGCAGAAATCGGGCTACTTACCCAACAGGGAATGCGCACCTTACAAAAAGTTTCAAGAGTGCACGGCTTCAACATCGGCATGAACCAGGGTGAGGTCGCCGGAGCGGGAATAGCATCCCACCTCCACCAACACATAGTTCCCCGCTGGCGAAACGATTCCAATTTTTTTCCAATCATCGCCCAGACCAAGGCAATGCCCAAATTACTTGGTGAAGTTAGGGAAACAATTGAGCAAAATTGGGTTACACACCTTTAAGATAAAACTCCAACACTTAGGACGATCAAGATGTCACAGCAAGAAAGTGCAACTCCCTTAGTCAAGCGCGGCCTGGCAGAGATGCTCAAGGGCGGTGTGATCATGGACGTGGTGAACGCAGCGCAAGCCAGAATTGCGGAAGACGCAGGTGCTGTAGCGGTAATGGCGCTTGAGCGAGTCCCCGCAGACATCCGAGCTCAAGGTGGCGTGGCTCGAATGAGCGACCCAGACCTGATTGAGCAGATCATGGCAGAGGTTTCCATTCCAGTAATGGCCAAGACTCGTATTGGCCACTTTGTTGAAGCGCAGATTCTGCAGTCGCTAGAGGTCGATTACATTGACGAGTCTGAAGTTCTTTCTCCGGCTGACTATGTAAACCACATCGATAAGTGGGGCTTTCAAATTCCATTTGTTTGCGGAGCCAGCAACCTCGGGGAAGCTCTTCGCAGAATTACCGAAGGCGCCGCGATGATTCGCTCCAAGGGCGAGGCTGGCACGGGGGATGTTTCGGAAGCCACCAAACACATCCGAACTATCTTCGGCGAGATTCGCTCCCTGGCTGCCAAGTCACCCGAGGAGCTCTATGTGGCCGCAAAGGAGCTGCAAGCTCCTTATTCGCTTATCAAAGAGATAGCCCAGACCGGAAAGCTTCCAGTTGTAATGTTTGTGGCCGGAGGCATTGCAACTCCTGCTGACGCTGCGATGATGATGCAACTCGGTGCAGATGGCGTGTTCGTTGGTTCGGGTGTCTTTAAGTCGGGGGATCCGATTGCTCGTGCAAAAGCCATCGTGAAAGCCACTACATTTTTTGATGACCCTAAGGTTGTAGCGGATGCATCTCGCGGTTTGGGCGAGGCGATGGTCGGAATCAACGTTAGCGATCTTCCAGCACCGCACCGTCTATCGGAGCGCGGCTGGTAATTGCTGATTGGAGTCCTGGGCCTTCAAGGAGATTATCGAGAGCATGAAGCCATGCTCGAATCCCTGGGAGTGAGAGCCTCAAAGGTTCGAACTGCAGCCGAACTTGGCGATGTCGATGCGTTGATAATCCCAGGTGGCGAATCAACGGCCATGTCAAACCTTGCTAAATCCTTCGGCCTGATTGAGCCGCTTAGAGATTTCGTAAAACATAAACCAACACTTGGAACTTGTGCTGGGCTGATAATGCTTTCGGATGAAGTTGATGGCGCGATATCCGGCCAAGAGTTTTTGGGTGGATTACCGATTAGGACAAGCAGAAATGCCTATGGGGGTCAGGCTCATTCTTTCGAAGCGCAAATTGAGATTGCTGGAGGGCATGCCGATGTCGTCTTTATTCGAGCCCCAAAAATTCTTGACACCAAAAAAACCGAGGTGATTGCCACTCTCAATGGCGAGCCGGTGGGTGTGAGGTATGGCAATATTTTTGGTGCGAGCTTTCACCCTGAAATAACAAAAAATCCGATTCTCCACAGCTTGTTCATAGATGCTGTAAAAAAGCATAAAAAGCGGTAATTTAGTAAAACTATGTCAGGACACTCCAAGTGGGCGACCACCAAACACAAAAAAGCAGCTACCGATGCCAAGCGTGCCAAGCTATTTGCAAAGCTAATTAAGAATATAGAAGTAGCGGCCCGCCTGGGTGGCTCGGACATGGAGGGCAACCCAACCCTCTACGACGCGGTTTATAAAGCACGCAAAGCGTCCCTCCCGCTAGACAACATTGAGCGCGCGGTCAAGCGCGGTTCCGGTGAACTTGGGGATGGTGTTCAGTATCTAAATATTCTTTACGAGGGCTACGGCCCGAATGGGATTGCGCTACTGATTGAGTGCCTAACTGAAAACAAAAATCGAGCTGCTGCCGAAGTTAGGCTCGCCATGAACCGAAACCACGGCTCGATGGCGGACCCGGGTTCGGTGAGCTATCAATTCGCCCGCAAGGGGATCATTCTGGTTGCTGGCACTAGCGCCGAGGATGAGATTCTAGAAGCCACCCTCGAGCACGACCTAGAAGACATTGAATCAAACGGCGAATCCTTTGTCTTGACCTGCGATCCAAGTTCAATGGTGCAAGCCCGAGAGTCACTTCAAAAAGCGGGTTTGGAATATGAATCAGCCGATGTTGAGTTCATCTCTACAATCAAGATCGAATCCGATGCCGACACTGCAGAAAAAGTAATCAAGCTGATAGACGCCCTTGAGGAGCTTGATGATGTTCAGAATGTCTATTCCAACATGGACTTATCGCAGGCCGTTATGGCTGAGCTGGAAGCCAGGGGATAGTGCCCCTGATTCTTGGAGTTGACCCGGGGCTGACACGTTGTGGTTATGGGCTGCTAAGGACTGAGGATCAGGCTGCGATTGGCTTTGGAATGTTTCAAACCAAGCCGGTCCAGGATCCAAGAGATCGAGTCGGGCAAATTTCCCGGGAGCTTGAGAAGTTGATAGATCAACATAAACCGAATCTGATTGCATTGGAAAGAGTTTTTTCCCAAGCAAACCTCAGAAGCGTTATGGGAGTGGCTCAAATTTCCGGCGCACTGATGGCGATCGCCTACTCACGGGATATACCCCTACAGTTTTTCACCCCGAGTGAAGTCAAAGCTGCTGTCACCGGCAACGGTAGGGCCACCAAAGATCAAGTAGGCATGATGGTGCAGCGAATGCTTCAGCTCGACGAGCTTCCGAAGCCAGCGGACGTTGCAGATGCCCTGGCAGTGGCCCTGACCGCTTCTAGGCGAGGAATCGGTGTCGGCACTCCGGCGCAAAGCGCCTGGGTCAAAGCGGCCAAAGCCGCAAACCGCAAGTTAGGGTAGCAACGTGATTTCATCAGTGAGCGGCAAGATCCTTGAATTAGGTCTTGATAGTGCCGTAGTTAGCGTTGGGGGAATCGGGCTCAGGGTGGCAATGACTCCGCGCCACGCCATGACCCTAAGGCACCAGCAAGAAGTTTTTCTGCACACCAAATTGATAGTTAGAGAAGATGACCTGTCGCTTTTCGGCTTTGAATCAACCAACCAGCGAGAGTTGTTCGACCTGCTTTGCTCAGTCAATGGAATAGGTCCAAAGCTTGCGATGACCGTGCTTGCTGGCCTCAGCGAAGACAAACTTCGCAGTGCCGTAAATAATAATGACGAAGCGGTGTTCCGCTCTGTTGGTGGCATCGGTCCAAAGACCGCAAAGTTGATCCTTATTTCTCTTGCAGGCAAGGTCGGGCTTAGTTCTATCTCACCAGTAAATGACAGGGTGCTGCAGGCCCTATTGCAGCTTGGGACCGATGACTCGAAGGCCCGCGAGGCTCTTGCCCAGCTCCCCGAAGGCCTTGGCGAATCCCAACTCCTAAAGCAAGCCCTAGCCATTCTTGGAGCTGGAAAGCTGGTTGGCAGTGAGTGAACTATCCACCGAAGAACGGGAAATCGAGCAAGCGCTAAGGCCCGCATCGCTAAGTGAATTTGTCGGCCAGCAGCGAGTGGTGGATCAGCTTTCTTTGATCATTACCGCAGCCAAAATGGGAAATCGAACTCCCGATCACGTGCTGCTAGCCGGTCCTCCTGGCTTAGGAAAAACAACCCTCGCGATGATTGTGGCTCACGAATCTGGCAGGGCATTAAAACTAACCAGTGGTCCTGCTATCCAGTCGAGCGGGGATCTAGCCTCAATTCTTTCTGCCCTTGAACCAGGAGATGTTTTGTTCATAGACGAGATTCATAGGATGTCTCGTAGCTCCGAAGAGATGCTTTATCTTGCGATGGAAGATTTTAGGGTCGATGTGATGGTTGGCAAGGGGCCGGGAGCCGCCTCCATTTCTTTGGAGATTGCGCCTTTCACTCTGGTGGGAGCAACAACCAGAAGTGGGATGCTCCCAACACCCCTTAGAGATCGCTTTGGATTCACTGCATTCTTGGAATATTACGAACCTGGTGACCTCGAGACTGTCGTTCTCAGAAGTGCTGCGCGACTTGGAATTGCTATGCCAGAGGATTCCGCGAGGCTAATAGCGAGACGCGCTAGGGGCACTCCCAGAATTGCAAACAGGCTGCTACGCAGGGTTAGGGACTATGTGGCCGTGCACTCAAAAGGACAGATAGATCAGAACTCTGTTTTTCGGGCTATGGAGCTCTTTGAGATTGACGAGCAGGGCCTAGACCGGGTAGATAGGCAAATTCTGAATCTGTTAGCAACTAAGTTTGCGGCTAAACCGGTCGGCCTTTCCACGCTTGCGGTTGCTATCGGTGAAGAGCCGGACACCATCGAGGCGGTAATTGAGCCATACCTGATTAGGGTGGGATATTTGCAAAGAACCCCAAGAGGTCGAGAGATAACTGCGCTCGGGATTTCCCATTTAGGGTTAGCCTGAAGCGAGAAATGCCAGAAACCCCTATAATTTCGGGGTACCAATTCGGTAAGGAAAGCAAATGGATCTAGTTTTAATTGGCGTGCTCGCGGTCATGGTTTTGTTGTTGATCAATCAGAATCGTAAGCGCAAGAAAGATGCCAATGCCCTGGTGGACGCCCTGGTAGTTGGTGCGAAGGTAATTCTGCACTCCGGCATCAAAGGCACCGTCACGCTAATCGAAGACTCCGAGCTGGAGATTGAATCCACACCTGGAGCAAAACTTAGGGTCATAAAACAAGCAGTTCGCACAATCGAAAAAGAAATTGAACCAGAGATCGAAGAAGATTCCGATCCAAAGGTTGAGGGGAACTAATTTTGGCCGAGAAAACAACCGTTTCGAGTGCCCGCAGAAAACTCGGCTGGGTTGGCGGAATCGCAGCATTTTTCATCGGACTCATCATCTGGGGAGTCGTTAGCGTGCAGCCGGGTGCTTCCTATACACCGGAATTGGCTCTTGACCTACAGGGTGGGACCTCAATCATTTTGACCCCCACACTCGCGGATGGCGCAGCGGTAATCCCGGAACAGCTCGACCAAGCGGTGTCCATCATTCGAGCCCGAATTGATGGAAGTGGAGTTGGAGAAGCCATAGTTGGGGTCCAGGGTGGGCAAAATATTATTGTTGAGATCCCAGGAATTCCAGATTCAACCACCCTGCAACTAATTAAGGCCTCCGCACTCCTAGAGTTCAGACCGGTAATAACTTTCGCGGCTTCGGGAACTCCAACTAGTGAGTCCCAGGAAGTCGATCTAGAGTCGCTGAGCGACACCCCTGCAACCGAACCCGCCAATGCATCCGATGCGGCTTGGGTTACTCCGAGGCTAAGTGCTCAGTTTGACCAACTGGACTGCTCAGTGCCGTATCGCTCTCCCGGCCAGGTCGATGACCCGACTATTCCCCTAATCACTTGCGATGATCAATCTTTGTTCAAGTACATACTCGGCCCAGTAGAAGTCAAGGGGCTGAATATCAGTGGAGCCACTGCGGGAACGGTAGTCACTCAGACCGGAGCTCAAACCAGCGACTGGAAAGTTGATCTGGAGTTTGACGCCACAGGAACTCAGGCATTTGGCCAAGTCTCTTCCCGGCTTTTCACCCTTCCGAGCCCCCAAAACCAGTTCGCTATCACCCTGGACGGAGTTGTAATCACGGCCCCGTCAACCAATGCAGTGATCACTAATGGTAAGGCTGAGATAACCGGAAACTTCACCCAAGCAAGTGCCACCGTACTTTCGGATCAGCTGAAGTACGGAGCTCTTCCAATTGGATTTGAAGTCCAGTCCCAGGAAAACATCAGCGCTACGTTGGGAAGTGAGTCTCTTCAATCGGGTCTTATCGCAGGTTTGATTGGTTTGATCGTCGTGATTGTCTACATGGGCTTCCAGTATCGAGGCTTAGCCTCGGTTGTAGTTGGCTCACTGATTATTGCGGCGCTGTTGGTCTACCTCTTCATCGCCTTCTTATCCTGGCGTCAGGGCTACCGACTGTCATTGGCCGGCGTGGCAGGTTTGATTGTGGCCATTGGTATTACGGCCGACTCGTTCATTGTGTACTTCGAAAGAATTAGAGATGAGTTGAGAGACGGGCGCACCCTGGAGGCGGCCGTTGAAGCCGGCTGGAAACGCGCCCTAAGAACAATTCTGATTGCGGACGCGGTTAGCTTCACGGCGGCCGTGGTGCTTTATACACTAACCAGCTCCTCAGTGCGTGGTTTCGCATTCACTCTCGGACTCGTCACGCTTATCGACCTTTTGGTTGTATTCCTGTTTACTCACCCAATGGTCCAAATTTTGGCCCGCAGCAAGTTCTTTGCCTCAGGCCACAGATTCTCTGGCTTTGACCTGTCTGCCCAAAGAGCCTCTTATCGCGGTCGCGGGAAGTTCCAGGTCTCAGAGAAACTCAGTGTTGGTAAAGTCGAAAAATCATCCAAAGAAGCACACACACGTCAAACAATTGCTGAGCGTAAAGCTCTAGCTAATAGGGGAGCAGATGAGTAAATTTCGCACGCTAGGAAATCAGCTCTACTCGGGCGAGCGATCTTTCGATTTTGTTGGAAAACGAAAGATTTGGTATGCAATTGGAGCGGTGCTGGTCATCCTCGCCATTTTGTTGCCAGTTGCCCGAGGCGGCTTTAATTTCGGAATTGAATTCCGCGGCGGTAGCGAGTTCAGGCTTTCTAATTCCCAATCCCTACCCCAGTCACTAGCTACCGAAGCAATTCGTAGCATTGTCCCTGGTGTCCAGGTGAACATCACCGGGGTTGGCGCCAATGATTTGAGAATCCAAACCGAGCAACTGGCGGACACCGAGTCGGAGGCCGCCCGACTGGCCCTTGCCGATGCTTATCAAGTACCTGCGGGTGATGTGGCATCAAGCTTTATTGGGCCGAACTGGGGTGCAGACGTTACAAGACAGGCCTTGACCGGTTTGATTGTATTCCTGGTCCTAGTTTCGCTGCTCATGGCAGTATATTTCCGATCGTGGAAGATGTCAGTAGCCGCCCTGATCGCCTTGGCGCACGACCTAATTCTCACGGCGGGGATTTACGCGGGAGTCGGCTTCGAAGTTACACCAGCGGCAGTGATTGGGTTTCTCACTATTTTGAGCTACTCGCTCTATGACACGGTAGTGGTATTCGATAAAGTTCGTGAAAACACGCTCGAGATTGAATTTTCCGAAACCAGAACTCTTAGTGAGATGGTCAACCTTGCGGTTAATCAGACCCTAGTCAGGTCAATAAACACCTCGGTAGTCGCAGTATTGCCGATTGGCTCGATTTTGTTCATCGGTTCTATTTTTCTCGGCGCAGGAACGCTAAGAGACATTGCTCTCGCGCTTTTTGTCGGCACCATAGTTGGTACCTACTCTTCTGTGTTTTTAGCCGCTCCAATTTATGCGCACCTGCGCGAATCTGAGAGCAAAGTTAAGCTCGCTGCACAGAAAGTTGCAGCTAACCGCGAATAGACTTTTGCATACCTAATCGCAGGAGAGAAAATGACCGACAGCCGCTCTAGCTCACTAAGAGCCAGGTTGCCTAGAATTTTTACGAGGTCATCCACTGCTTATGGCGCTGATCTGCAAGAGCTCATTCGAATAGTGAGAATCAATCACCCAAAGGGCGATCTCGGGATGATTGAACGGGCCTATGTAACGGCCTCCCACTATCACACGGGGCAGCTTAGAAAAAGTGGTGAAGAGTACATAAGCCACCCATTGGCAGTTGCCAAAATACTCGCTGACTTGGGCTCCGGCCCAGCCACGATAGCTGCTGCGCTTCTGCACGACACTGTGGAGGATACCGGTTACCCCTTGGAGGCGCTCAAAAGAGAATTTGGCGACGAGGTTGCCCTCTTGGTAGACGGGGTTACAAAGCTTGACAAGGTCAAGTTCGGTGATAGCGCGCAGGCCGAGACTATGCGCAAAATGGTTGTCGCTATGAGCAAGGATGTGCGGGTGCTTGTCATTAAACTCGCCGACCGACTGCACAACGCCCGCACCTGGGGGTTTGTTCCTCAAGAGTCCGCAAAACGCAAGGCCCAGGAAACGCTAGAGATTTATGCACCGCTGGCTCACCGCCTGGGCATCAGCATGATGAAGGTCGAACTTGAGGACATCAGCTTTGCGGTTTTATACCCAAAGGTTTACGAGGAAATAGTTTCTCTTGTTGGTCAAAGAAACCCAACGAGAAGCGAATATACCGAAAATGCAATTGACGAGATAACCACCGAGCTCAAAGAAGGCAGGGTCAAGTCCAAAGTTGATGGAAGACCCAAGCAGTACTACTCGATATATCAAAAGATGGTGCTGCGCGGTAGAGAGTTTGACGACATCTACGATCTTGTCGGAATCAGAGTAATAGTTGGCAGCGTAAAAGATTGCTATGGGGCCCTCGGGGCAATCCACGCCAGGTGGTCGCCGCTCCCAGGGCGTTTCAAGGACTACATAGCAATGCCGAAATTTAACTTATACCAGTCATTACACACCACCGTAGTTGGTCCCGAAGGTCGAGCTGTGGAGATCCAAATCAGAACTTCTGAAATGCACCAACGGGCAGAATATGGCGTTGCGGCGCACTGGAAATATAAGACCCAGAGCGGCAAAACCGGAGATAAGGAAGTCGACTTTGCTTGGCTTAAGCAGCTGAGTGACTGGCAGGAAGAAACGGCGGACTCGGGGGAGTTCCTTGACAATCTCAGATTTGAAATTGGAGCCAAAGAACTCTACGTATTCAGCCCCAAAGGCAAGGTAGTTGGTCTAGCCGCAGGCTCTACACCGGTGGATTTCGCCTACACGGTCCATACCGAAGTTGGCCATAAAACTATTGGAGCAAAGGTCAACGGTCGACTAGTGCCGCTTGAGTCAAAATTGCAAGCTGGGGATGTAATCGAAATTCTCGCATCCAAGTCTGAAAATGCTGGCCCCAGCAAAGATTGGCTGAATTTCGTAGCTTCTCCAAGGGCCAAGGCCAAGATTAAGCACTATTTCACTCAAGAACGCCGGGAGTTAGCGACCGAGGACGGCAAAGAGGCGCTCGTCAAAGCCTTGCGCAAGCAGGGCCTTCCCATTCAGGCTTTGATTGGCTCCCAATCACTTCAGAAGGTTGCCTTAGAGAATAAGCACGCTGATATTCAAGCGCTATACAACGCCATTGGCCAGGGCCAAATCTCCACTATTACTGTTATAGAGAGGCTTAAGCAACTCGAGGGATACACCGAGGAAGCTCAGACCGAAGAGATACCAATCCAGCTGCCCAAGTCACTGCGCGGTCCGCGAAGCGCCGACCAAGGCGTGATTGTAAAAGGCTCAGTAGGAGTGCTAACCAAAATGGCGCGCTGCTGCACCCCGGTCCCCGGCGATTCAATCATCGGGTTCGTGACTAGGGGCGAAGGGGTCTCGGTTCACCGCGAAGATTGTAAGAACTGTAGGAGCTTGAACCCCGAACGGGTTGTCGAAGTTTCTTGGGCCGATGAGGCTCGCGGGGTATTTATGGTTCAGATCCAGGTTGAAGCACTGGATCGATCCGGCCTTCTCTCAGATGTCACACGAGTGCTGACCGAGAATCACGTCAACATTCTGAACGCTTCTGTATCAACAGGTAAGGACCGAGTCGCGCTGAGTAAGTTTGTCTTCGAAATGGCCGACCCTTCGCACCTTGACCACGTGCTCAATCAAGTCAAAAGAATTGAAGCCGTCTATGACGTCTATCGAGTGAAAAGCTCCTAATCAACAGCTTTCTGAGCTGCTTCCAACCAAGCCTGGCGCGCAGCAATTTGTTCCTTTAGGTCCTTTTGCTTAGCTGCTGGAGCGGCTATGAGTTCGGCTTCTAGACCTGCGATGGCGGTTTCCAACTGGGCAACCAAAGAATTGCTCCGAGCTTTAGCCGCGGGATCTGAACGACGCCAAGCCTCGGCTTGCGCATCGGCTATTTTCTTTTCTACCTTGCGAAGCCGGTCCTCAACCTTGCGCACTTCTTCTTTGGCAACGTGCCCAACCTTGACCCACTTGGTTTGGATTTCCCCTAGTTGCTTTTTTGCGGACTCAAGGTCTGAGGTGTCAATCTTCTCGGCCTGATTAATTAAATCGAGCTTGGCTTCTAAGTTTCCCGTCTGCGAGGTTGCAAGCTCAGATTCTGTAGCTTTTTTGGCTGCGAAAATTGCGTCTCCTGCGGCACGGAACTTAGCCCAAAGCGTATCCTCGGCTTTGCCGGCTTTAGGTGAAGCCTTCCACTGGTCCTGAAGCTTGCGATATTCACCGGCAGCTTGGCCGCCCTTGGCCACCAGAGCCTCGGCCTGCTCCGTGAGGTTAACCTTGATTCCCTTAGCCTCTTTGAACTTGCCGTCTAGATTGGCGAAGTAGCTTCTTCTGCCAGTTTCGAACTTTGCCCGCGCCTGAGAGAAGCGCTTCCAAATTGGATCGGTCTTGGATTTTGGAACCTTTGGTCCATTTTTCTGAAGCGTCTGCCACTTATCGAAAAGCTCGGTCATTTCGGCAGCGGACTTTTTCCAATTGATGCTCTCCAGCTTGAGAACCATCGTCTCTGCGCGAGCAGCAATCTCTTCTTTCTCTGCCAGCGCGATAGCGAAGGCGGCGTCGCGCTGAGCTGCAATCTTTTCAGCGGCTACACCAATTGGTCCCTGGAGTTTGCCCAAGCGATCACGAAGATTCGCAATGTTTCCCAAAACCTTCGGCTCCTTCAGTTCTAAAACCAGAGCGTCATGACCCATCTTCAGACTCTTGGAGTCACTGATTCCGGCAGCGATACGCTGCTCAAGCGTTCGAACTTGAGCGTCTAGATCGGCAAACTTGCGAGCGTAATAGGCCAGCGCGTCGTCCGCGCTGACGTTGGGGTATTGGCCGATTTGACGCTCAACACCGTTGTCGATTACAAAAACGTTGTTGTCTTGGTCTACGCGGCCAAACTCATTGCTAGTCAATGGGAGCTCCTAAGGGTGGATGTTCTTACTTTACCGAAATCTGAGACATAATTACCGGCTCAAGCGGGCTTGCATCAGATGAGCCATCCAAAGTCCCCAGGGCGGCAATCGCTTTTACCGAATCAAGACCTCCGGTTAGTTTTCCAAACACGGTATAACCGCCGACTGAATCACTAGGGATGCTCGAATCGCCGTAAACGATGAAGAATTGCGAACCCATCGAGTTACCGTCCTGACCTACGCGCGCCATCGCTAAAGTTCCCTCTAGGTAAAAGTCATCCGATGGTGCATTTTCGATTGGGCCAAAGTTATAGCCTGGACCGCCGGCGCCGGTGCCATCTGGATCGCCACACTGCAGCACGAATATCCCCGCCGTGGTTAGCCGGTGACAAGTGACGTTTTCGTAGTAACCGGATTGAGCAAGTGAAATAAAGTTAGCAACTGCTTGTGGGGCATTTACGCCATCCAGTTCAAGAGAAATTGCCTCGTCGTTGAGATTTAATGCTCCTTCCCAAATTCGCGCTTCTGCTAGGTCAGCGCTTGGGGCCCCACTGGAGTCCTGTGTCGCCTCAGCGGTTGGCTCCTGAGCCGCATCAGATACTGGATCTAATGAACCGGGACCGAAATTGAAATAAAGAAGCTGGCCGGCAAAGGCCAAGACCAGCGCTGCGGCGCCAGCGACTAGGGCCACTCGATTGTCCGACTTACCCTTGATAAGGCGCTTGCCGACTAATAATTGCTTAGCTTGGTATTTTTCTAGCTTTTCGTTGTTTTTCATTATTCCCCGGTTCTCATCCGACAAGTAATTCTAGGACTTGCCTAGAATCATCTGGTGGTCCAAACCCCTTTAGCCGACAGAATGCGCCCAAGTGTTATCAACGAGGTGCTCGGTCAGGCACGACTTTTAAAAAAAGGTTCGCCCCTGGAGCGATTAGTTGCGGCCGAAAAAGACGGCACCTGGTCTTCGATATTGCTCTGGGGCCCGCCGGGGACTGGTAAGACAACAATTGCAAGGCTTTTATCTAGGGTCAAAGATGCCAAGTTCGTGGAACTATCCGCCATTTCTAGCTCAGTGGGGCAAGTTCGGGAGGTTATCGAAGAATCCAAGAAGCTTCGGGAAGTTTTTGATCGGTCCACAATATTATTTTTGGACGAGATACACCGGTTCTCAAAGAGTCAGCAGGATTCGCTTCTTGGGGCGGTTGAAAGCGGGGTCATAACCCTCATCGCCGCCACCACGGAGAACCCGGCTTTCAGCGTGATTAAGCCCCTCATCTCTCGATCGCTGGTTTTTCATCTTGAGCCACTTCCCAAACCAGACCTGATGTCCCTTTTGGAGAGGGCGAGAATCAGTCCGATGGGGCTTCAGGGAAGACCCTTTGAACCAAAGGCCCTCGACTACATTGCCCACATCTCTCAAGGAGATGCCCGAAGAGCACTCACCTTAATGGAAGCGGCTGCGCAAAGTTGCATCGGCGAAGTCAGCTATCAGGCGGCCGCTGATGCTAGCGAATCGACAATCGCCTACGATCCCGACGGGGATGCTCATTACGACACAATTAGCGCTTTTATCAAGTCGGTCCGGGGTTCAGATCCGGATGCCGCCATCCACTATTTGGCCCGGATGATCACGGGGGGAGAGGATCCTAGATTTATAGCTAGAAGGTTGATGATACTTGCAGCTGAGGATATCGGTTTGGCTGATCCTCAGGCGCTCGTGTTGGCGAGCGCGGTGGCAAATGTGGTTGAGAAAATCGGAATGCCTGAAGGCCGCATCCCCTTGGCTGAGGCAACAATTTATCTAGCCACGGCTCCAAAATCTAATCGTGCTTATCTCGCTATTAATCAAGCGATCGCCGATGCAGAATCCGGCGAGGTTCCGCCAATACCAGCGGCCCTCAGATCCACCGGCGCAGTCGGGTACAAATACCCACATGACGACCCGAGGGGGGTCTTAGCTCAGGAGTATTCAGAGCTCAAAAAGCGTTACTACTCCCCAAGTGCTCACGGTTTCGAGTCCGTAATAGCTTCTCGACTAAAAGCTATCGGAGAAATCCTCGGTAGATGAGTGACAGCCCTTAGTCCAACTGGTAGGCTTTCGGGGTTGCTCTGCTCCAGCGGCTGGGACGTAGTGCAAGATTCCCAAACATAGAAAATTTGAAAGGTACCTTTTTGTCAAAGACAACTAGATCCCGCAGCAAGACCCGTCTATCTCGTGCCCTTGGCATCGCGCTGACGCCAAAAGCTGCAAAGTACATGGAAAAAAGACCATACGGCCCCGGTCAGCACGGTCGCACAAAGCGCAAGTCAGACTCCGACTACTCGGTTCGCTTGCGCGAAAAGCAGCGCCTTCGCGCCCAATACGGCATCCGTGAGGCTCAGCTTCGCAAGACTTTCCAAGAGGCAAAGCGCACTGAGGGGCTTACCGGTGAGAATCTGGTTGAGCTATTAGAGATGCGTCTTGACTCTCTCGTGCTTCGTGCCGGTTTTGCTCGCACCATGGCGCAGTCTCGCCAAATGGTGGTTCACCGCCACATCCTCGTGAATGGCGAGCGCGTTGACCGCCCCTCATTCCGCGTGAAGCCAGGTCAGCTGATTCACGTTCACGACAAGAGTGAGAAGACCGAGCCTTTCCAGGTCGCCGCTGCTGGAGGAAACTCTGACGTCCTAGCGAAGATCCCTGAGTATATACAGGTAGACATTGACAAGCTGCAGGCCACCCTTGTGCGACGCCCAAAGCGTGTCGAGGTTCCAGTTACTTGTGAAGTTCAACTCGTAGTTGAGTACTACGCAGCAAGGTAATCACTTATGAGCGGTGGCGAAATCGCAGGCATTATTTTTGCCAGTGGTTTCGCCCTGCTCGTTTTATTCATCGGTATTCCACTTACCAAACTGGGTAAGTTGATTGACGAGAGCTCTAATACCGTTAGATCTGTGAATAAAGAGATTGAGCCCATTCTGGCAGAGGCCAGGGTCACTCTCACCGAGGCGAACAAGCAGCTCAAAAGAGTTGATCAGATCACCAAGGATGTCGAACAGGTGACCGAGAACATCAGCTCACTGATTGCCGTTTTTACTGCCGCAGTGGGCGCTCCACTCACGAAAGTCTTCGGCGTAGCGCAAGGTATTTTCAAAGCATTCGGAAAACGGAGGTAGTCATGTCTAAATTCAATTGGTTCGCAGTCGGCATCGGATTGGGTGCTTTCGCAGTTGTGCAACTTAGAGACAACCCAAAGGCACAGGACGCTCTGGATGGAGCAGTATCTGCTGCAAAGGATTTCGGTAACTCGATTGCAGAGGGTTATGCAGAGCGAGAGGCTGAGCTGAATAAGCCAGCCCCAAAGCGCCCAGCCAATAAGAAGAGCTAAATGAAGACTGCCGAAATCAAGCGGCGGTGGCTCAACTTCTTTGAACAAAAGGGTCACACCGTTGTTCCAAGTGCTCCGCTAATTTCCCAAGACCCAAACCTAATGTTTGTGGTAGCCGGAATGGTGCCATTCATCCCATATATGACGGGTGTAATTCCTGCCCCTTATTCGAGGGCAACCAGTGTTCAGAAGTGCGTTAGAACATTGGACATAGACGAAGTCGGTAAGACCACCCGGCACGGAACTTTTTTCCAAATGAATGGCAACTTTTCATTTGGTGACTATTTCAAGAAGGAAGCTATTGGCTATGCCTGGGAGTTACTGACTTCCTCCGAGGCTGATGGTGGACTCGGGTTTGATCCAGAGAAACTGTGGGCAACGGTTTATGAGGACGATGAGGAATCAATCAACTACTGGCTCGAAGAGACCAGTATTCCTCGAGAGCGAATCCAAAAGCGCGGCATGGCTGATAACTACTGGTCGACCGGGCAGCGCGGTCCAGCTGGTCCCTGCTCGGAAATCTACTTTGACCGCGGACCGGGATACGGTCTTGAGGGTGGTCCAATCGCTGATGAGGACCGCTACATAGAGATCTGGAATCTTGTCTTTATGCAGTATGAGCGTGCGGATGGCGGTACCAAGGACCACTTTGAGATTCTTGGGGACCTGCCAAAAAAGAACATTGATACCGGCATGGGCCTTGAGCGAGTGGCTTTTTTGAAGCAAGGCGTCGAGAACATTTACGAGATAGATCAGATCCGCCCTTTAATAGATGTCGCCGCCAGGCTCAGCGGTAAGAAATACAATTCGGATGAAACGGACGACATCAGGATGAGAGTCATAGCCGACCACATTCGCTCGGCCCTGATGCTGATGTCTGATGGAGTTTCGCCATCCAACGAGGGTCGTGGGTATATCTTGCGTAGACTCCTACGCCGGGCAATTCGATCGCTGCGCCTTCTGGGTGTCACGGAAAAATCGTTTCAAGAGTTATTCACAATTAGCAAAAACGCCATGGTTGAGGCCTACCCCGAGCTGGAGGAAAGTTTTCCCAGAGTCCTGCGCTTGGCGCTCGCCGAGGAGATTGGGTTTCTTAGGACTTTGGAATCTGGCAGTCAGGTGCTGGAAGAGGCCATGGCCCAAGCTAATGGCACATTGGCAGCTGAAGTTGCATTCTTGTTGCACGACACCTATGGCTTTCCGATCGATTTGACAATCGAGATTGCACAGGAAAATGAGCTCACAATCAATCGGGTGGCGTTCGATAGTTTGATGCAAGACCAAAAAGAACGCGCCAAAAAAGACGCCAAAGACAAAAAGGTGGGCGCCGCCGGACTTCAGGTTTATAGCGAGTTTCGCTCCTTGGGAGAGACTCAATTTTTAGGATATGAAGCGCTGAACACAAGCGGAACTGTTTTGGGGTTAGTTCGAGACGGATCTAGCGTTCATAATTTGTCCGAGGGAGAGCTTGGGGAGCTTTTTATTGATAAAACCTCTCTCTATGCAGAATCTGGTGGCCAGGCAGCGGATTCTGGGCTGATTCGAGGCGAAGGCTTCGAGCTTGAGGTGCTAGACGTCCAAAAACCAGTTAAAGGCCTGTTTGCTCATAAGGTGCGAGTCATTAGTGGAGAGATAGGAGTTGGGGCCAGTGCTGAGACTTTGGTCGATGCTGACTGGCGCCTTGGGGCCTGCCAGTCCCACTCAGCTACCCACGTAATACATGCGGCACTGCGTCAGGTTCTGGGGAAAGAGGCAATCCAGTCCGGATCCTATAACCGACCTGGATATCTGCGGCTCGATTTCTCCTGGACTCAGGCGCTTTCAGAATCTACTAAGTCCGAAATTGAGGAAGTCTCCAACCTTGCAATTCGATCCGATTTGGCGGTCTCCGCCCAGTTCATGAGTCTTCCTGAAGCTCGCGAATGGGGCGCCATTGCTCTATTTGGCGAAACTTACGATGAGAAAGTGCGCGTGGTGCAGGTTGGAGGACCTTGGTCACGTGAGCTTTGCGGAGGCACACACGTCGCAAGATCCTCCCAGATAGGCCTTGTCTCTGTGACCGCGGAAGCCTCGGTGGGCTCAGGTTCCAGAAGAATCGAAGCTGAGGTCGGCCTAGGTGCATTGAACTCTTTGATTGCGGAGCGAGATTTGGTTCGAAGATTGGCGCTGAATCTAAAGGCACCCGCGCAGGAATTAGAGGCCAGGATCGGACAGGCCCTAGAAGAACTCAAATCCGCACAGCGCAAGATCTCGGCATTAGAGGCACAACAGGCTCTCAAGCTTCTTCCTGAAATATTAGCTTCGAGCACAAAGATTGCGGGGCTCGATGTTGTTGCAACTCAAATAGAGCAGGCTCTCAGCCCGGATCAGCTGAGGAGTCTCACACTCGCGGTCCGTGACCAGCTAGGCGAAAAATCCGTTGTAATACTTGCCAGCATCTTGGAATCTCGAGCCACAGTGATGGTGGCCGCGGGCCAAGAAGCGCAATCACAAGGGGTTCGAGCCGGTAATCTGGCAAAGATTGCATCAGCCGAACTCGGCGGCGGCGGCGGCGGCAAGGCTGACATTGCCCAGGGCGGCGGAACAGAAGTATTGAAGCTTGCAGTAGCCCTGAAGGCTGCAGTCTCAGCCATCACGTGACCAGAAGGTTAGCCCTGGATTCTGGTGACGCCAGGATCGGAATAGCAGTTTCAGAAGGAACACTGGTTCTGCCAATTGAAGCAATCCCCAACGATTCAAAAGCGATCACCCGAATCTTGAGTGAAATACAAACCCGCTCCATAACGGCCGTGTATATCGGCTTGCCGCTGAGCCTTCGAGGGGAACTTTCTAGTTCCGCTCAAAAGGCAATCTCACTGGGCAAGTCCATAGCGAGTCAAAGCCAAGTTCCAGTGCGGTTCGTGGATGAGCGCCTCACCACTAAAACCGCTGCCTCGATGCTAAGGACGGCGGGTAAAAACGCCAAGTCCTCCAAAAACATCATCGATGCTCAAGCGGCAGCGATTATTCTTGAATCAGCTCTTCAACAAGAAGTGCGGGGCCAGCTGGCTGGTAAAACTCTGGAGGATTTCAATGACTGAGACTGCAAAGCCTCGCCGATCAAAGGGGTTTTATGCGGCGCTAATTTCCTTTGGCCTTCTAGCCGGGGTGGTTGGTGGCGGGTTATTTATAGCTCAGGACTCTCTTACATCTTTACTATCTCGTTTTCAAGTTGAGGATTATGAAGGTGCCGGTGGACCGATAACCAGAATAGAGATTGAGTCTGGGGACAGCGGCGCAGATGTTGCAAGAAAAATGGTAGACGCTGACATCGTAAAAAGCTTTGATGCCGTCTATCGCGACATGCTCCGAGCGGATTTCATAATATTTCCCGGCGTGTATGAGTTCCCGACTCAAATCCCAGGTCAGGAGGCACTGCGGTTACTGATAGAGGGCAATGGGAAAATCATCCTCACGAGCACGATCCCCGAGGGGTTCAAAATTGCGCAAATTATTCCAAAGCTTGCAACTGACTTCGGTTTGAGCGAACAGGACTTTTCATCCGCGATAGCCACAATCATGGGGGAGCTGCCGGACCAGGCATTGAATGCTGAGGGCTATTTATTTCCCGCTACCTACACTTTTGATCCGGGTGTAAGCGCCCAGGAAATTATTAATACGATGCTAAGGCGCACCGAAGCCGAACTTGCTAAGCACGAGATCACCCTCAAGTCATCTTTCGATGTGATTCGACTCGCCTCGGTTTTGCAGGCCGAGGCCAGAAACTTGGAAGATTTTTATAAGGCTTCGAGGGTTTTTTTAAATCGATTAGACATTGGGATGCTTTTACAGTCCGATGCGACCGTGAACTATGGCACTGACGGCAAGACGGTGACAACCACCGATGCCCAGCGGGCAGATCTTAATCTCTACAACACCTATGTTCACTTGGGGCTTCCAGTTGGGCCGATTGCTAACCCCGGGGGTGTCGCAATTGATGCCGCTCTAAGGCCTGCCGATGGTGATTGGCTTTATTTTGTCACCGTGAATCTGGAAACTGGGGAGACTGTTTTCACTGAGACCTTTGCCGAGCACCTCGTTGCTGTAAGAGAGTTCCAAGCATGGCTGAGAGCGAACCGGAGCTTTAATGACTAGTCATTACGCGGTATTGGGGTCACCCATCGCGCATTCAAAGTCTCCAATTATCCACAATGCCGCTTTCAATTATTTAGGAGCGGATTCTGATTATCGGGCTATCGAACTAGAAGATGGACTAGCAGGCTGGATGTCTGGACTGAGCAGTGCTTGGCAGGGGCTCTCTCTTACTATGCCGCTAAAAAAAGAGGCTCTTGGCTTTGGTGACCGGGTTGACTATCTTGCCATCCAGGCGCAGGCGGCCAACACTCTTATTCGGACAGAGGCGGGCTGGGATGCCTACAACACGGACATTTTTGGCATCGGGCAGGCGCTTGAAGATAGAGAGTTTGAATCAGTTTCGGTCTTGGGCACTGGAGCCACTGCTCGAAGCGCGATCATCGCAATGCAACAACTTGATAAGGAAGTGTCGATCTGGGGTCGTAATGAGATATCAGGTATTCGCATGGCTAAAGAGTTTGAGTGCGCTTGGGTTTCGCTTGATAAAGCGGTGAGCGCAGACCTCACCATCTCCACTCTTCCCGGCGGGGGCTTAGACCATTACCTAGAAACACTATTGCCGCAAGGGATGCTGTTGGATGTGGCGTATGACCCTTGGCCTTCTGGGGCTGCAAAATTGTGGTCACTAACTCACGAAGTTATTTCTGGCATTGAAATGCTTATTTGGCAAGCCATCGGGCAACAGCGATTATTCGCAGGGAATCAATTAGAAGAACCGCTCGAAAATGAGCATAAATTGGTTGAGGTGATTCGCAAGGCACTAAGCATGGCAAAATAGACCCATGTTGCGCTTTATAACTGCCGGAGAATCTCACGGTCCCGAACTCATTGGTGTTTTAGAAGGCCTGCCGGCCGGAGTCCCTGTTCTAGCAGAGGATATTCAAGAGGCGCTAGGAAGAAGAAGGCTAGGTTACGGTCGCGGCGCTCGAATGAAGTTCGAACTCGACGAAGTCACAATATCAAGTGGAGTCCGCTTCGGACTATCTCAAGGTGGGCCAATTGCGATTCGTATTGCAAATACCGAGTGGCCGAAGTGGGAGAAGGTCATGAGCGCGGCCCCGGTAGATCAGAGCGAGCTCTCGGGAGCAAGGGGGGCACCTCTGACCAGGCCAAGACCAGGACACGCGGATTTCACCGGGATGCAAAAGTACAACTTTGAAGAGGCCCGGCCCGTTTTAGAGCGCGCTAGCGCCCGCGAAACTGCCACAAGGGTGGCGCTAGGGGCGATTGCTCAGAGTTTTTTGAAGAACCTTGGCATCCAATTAGTTACCCACACGGTGGCGATTGGACCGGTTCAGAACCACGAACTTGCCCTTCCAAGGCCGAGCGACCGCGAGATGTTGGATGAGGATCCTATGCGGTGCTTCGATAAGGCAGCTTCCGAAAAAATGGTGGCCGAGATTGATGATTGTCACTCAAGTGGCGACACTGTTGGGGGAGTAGTTGAGACTCTGGTCTACGGTTGTCCTCCGGGACTCGGTAGCTACGTCCATCACGATCGAAAGTTAGACGGTCAGTTGGCCCAAGCGGTCATGGGTATTCAGGCGATCAAATCGGTAGAAATTGGGGACGGTCTTGAGACCACAAGGAGACGTGGCTCGGTGGCTCATGACGAAATTATTCGTGAGGACGAGTTGGCCCAGAGGATAACCGATCGGGCTGGTGGCATCGAAGGTGGGATGACAAATGGCGAAATCGTTAGAGTTCGGGCTGGGATGAAGCCCATCTCCACCGTTCCTAAGGCTCTAAAGACCCTTGACACAGCGACCGGAGAAGCAGCCACAGCCCACCACCAAAGAAGTGACGTCTGCGCGGTTCCCGCCGCGGGAATTGTCCTGGAGTCGATGGTCGCGTTGGTAATAGCCAACAGCGTCATGGAGAAATTTGGTGGAGACTCAATTTCGGAGACTAAAAGGAATCTGGAAGCCTACCTCGAGAACATTCCGGCGGTGCTGCGTTCAAGAATCGTCAAGCCGTAGTGCTTGACGTGGTGGTTTTAATAGGCCCGATGGGTTCTGGTAAAACGACCTTTGGTAAAAAACTGGCAAAAGAACTTGGGCTCCAATTTATTGATACTGATAAACGAATAAGTAAGCTCCACGGCCCTATCACCACCTTGTTTCAGAAGGTGGGAGAGCCCGCTTTTCGTCATCTGGAAACCTCTTCTTTGAGAACTGCACTGGGCGAAGGTGGCATCATCGCAACCGGAGGGGGAGTGATTCTTAGCGAGATAAACCAAAAGATGCTGAAAGGTTTTCACACTGTTTTTTTAGATACAAAGGCGGAGCACGTAATTGGTAAAATTTCGTTAGCAAAGCGCCCGTTACTGAAAGACAACCCAGGAAAATGGCAAGAGATTTACGATGAGCGGATCGATATGTATCGAGCCGCGGCAGACAGCACAGTATTCACAGGTGGCAGATCCGTCAGAGCGGTCATGAACGAGCTTAGGAAGATTGTTGAAGACAATGAGTAACTCAATTATTGGTCGAGGCCTACTTGGTGAGGTCGCGAACTCACTTGACGGCGTTAGAAAAGTGCTGATTATCTTCCCTCAGGCATTGGCCGCGACGGCCGACCTGGTTCAAGAGGACCTCAAATCTAAAGGCTATGAAGCTTTATTGGCCGAAGTGCCCAATGCTGAAGATGCCAAAAGAATCGAAGTGGCAGCGTTTTGTTGGGGAATCATGGGTCAGGCTGATTTTCATCGAAATGATGCGGTCATCGGAATTGGCGGTGGTTCCACCACCGACCTTGCGGGCTTTGTGGCAGCGACTTGGTTGCGCGGGGTTCGTTCAATAATAATCCCCACAACCCTTTTGGGAATGGTTGATGCGGCCATTGGCGGCAAGACGGGAGTCAACACCGCCGAGGGTAAGAATTTAGTGGGAGCCTTTCATCTTCCGCACAAGGTCATCATCGACCTTGACACTCTGGCTTCATTGCCGCGCAATGAACTAGTAGCAGGAATGGCGGAGGTTGTGAAATACGGCTTTATTGCCGACCCCTACATACTTGAAGCGATTGAATCAGACCCGGCAGCTATTGATTCGAGTTCCGACTTATTCGCCGAGCTGATTTCTCGCTCAGTTTCGATCAAGGAGCGGATCACCGCCGAGGATTTTCGCGAATCTGGAGAACGTGAAATTTTGAACTATGGACACACGCTTGGCCACGCGATAGAGCTCGTTGAGCGATATAAATGGCGCCACGGCGCAGCAATTTCGATAGGGATGGTCTTCGCAGCCGAGCTCGCACTGCTATCGGGGCAGCTCTCTGAAAAAGTTGTGGAAAGACACCGCAGCATCTTCACTCAACTTGGCCTGCCAATAAGCTATCGAGCGGATCGCTGGGACCAGCTATTGGCAAATATGAGGCGAGACAAAAAAGCGCGTGCAGGCTCACTGCGCTTTGTGATTCTTCAAGACATCGCAAAACCAACGATGCTAAATGCCCCAACTCCCGAACTTCTCTTCACCGCATATCAAGCGATTGTGGAATAGCGTTTGATTATGAAGAAAGTTCTAGTGCTAAATGGGCCAAACCTAAATCTTTTAGGCAAGCGTGAACCCGAGATCTATGGGCGAATTGACCTGACTCAAATCAGGGCCGACCTGGAGGATGTCGCGCGGAATAAGGTGGAGATTGACCTTAGACAGACAAATAGTGAGGCTGAACTTATCGACTGGATTCACGAGGCGTTCACCCAAAAGCTAGACGTAATCTTGAACCCGGCTGCATTCACCCACTATTCCTATGCACTAAGAGATGCTTGCTCAGCATTGAGTGCAAATGGTCAAAAGCTAATCGAGGTTCACATCTCAAATCCACATGCCAGGGAAGAGTTTCGACACACAAGCGTTATTTCTGGAGTCGCATCCGGAGTAATAGCGGGGTTCGGAGCACAAAGCTATACCCTCGCTCTCAAAGCGCTAATCGACAACTAGACTTCGCTAGGAGAACCAAGGAGACTCATGGCAACCTCAAATGATCTAAAAAACGGGATGGTGCTAAACCTAGAGGGGCAACTCTGGGCCGTAATCGATTTTCAGCATGTGAAGCCCGGCAAGGGGCCGGCTTTTGTGCGAACAAAACTTCGCAACGTTCTAACCGGAAAAGTCAACGACAAGACTTTTAATGCCGGCATCAAGGTGGAAACTGCAAACGTAGACCGGCGCGACATGCAATACCTTTACAACGATGGTGGCTACGTCTTCATGGACACCACTAATTACGAGCAAATCACTGTGTCCTCGGAGACCTTGGGGGATGTCTCCAATTACCTACTTGAGAATCAGGTCGCGACTGTTGCTTTACACGACGGGAATCCACTTTATGTGGAGCTTCCGCCCTCAGTCATTCTCGAAATCACATACACAGAGCCCGGATTGCAGGGTGACCGCTCAACCGGGGGCACCAAGCCTGCGACTTTAGAAACCGGACACCAGATTCAAGTGCCTTTATTTATCGAAAACAACACAAAGGTCAAAGTCGACACCCGCAACGGTGACTACTTGGGCCGAGTTAGCGAATAGTTGAGCACCAGAACCAAGTCCCGAAAGCGCGCACTGGACGCCCTTTACGCAGCTGGTGTTCGCGGTGAGTCTCCGCTTTTACTACTTTTCGAAACAGCTTCAGAGGTGTCCGGTCATCAAAACCAGGAACAGATCTTTGATTACGCGGAAACACTTTTGAATGGCTACCAGCAAAATGCCGCCCAAATAGATAATGAACTCACCATGCTTGCCGATAATTGGAGCATCGAAAGAATGCCCAGTATTGATAGGGCAATCCTCAGGTTGGCAGCCTGGGAGATTCTTTATAACGATGAGGTGCCAGACGAGGTTGCAATCTCCGAGGCGGTAAATCTTGCGAGCGAGCTATCCACCGACGACTCACCCAAGTTCGTGAACGGTGTTTTGGCAAGACTGGCAAAGGGTCGGCAGGCACTCTAGCCAATGTTATAATCTTCTAAGTTGTCCTTTAAGTTCGTCCCGAGAGGCGAAGAAGGAGTGGTCATGAACCATCGTGTAGTCCTTAGCTCGCAGGATATTCAGCGAGCCCTCAAGCGCATCGCGCATGAAATTTTAGAAGCCAATGAAGGATCCAGAGATCTGGTCCTTTTGGGTATCCCGACCCGAGGTGTGCCACTTGCGAATCGCCTCACTGCAATTTTGAGGGAAATTGAGCCCGGCTACCAGGGTGAACTTGGCACTCTAGACATCACAATGTATCGGGACGACTTATCCAATCAAGAGCGCGAAATAAAGGCAACCTTGTTACCCGCAGCCGGAATTACCGACAAGGTGGTGGTTTTGGTGGATGATGTTCTATTTAGCGGTCGTACGATTCGCGCGGCACTTGATGCGCTCTCGGATTTCGGCAGACCCCGGCAGGTGAAACTTGCTGCACTAATAGACAGAGGACATCGCGAACTGCCGATTCGGCCTGATTTTGTTGGCAAGAATATCCCCACTGCCAAATCCGAGCGAGTAACCGTGCAATTAGTTGAGCATGACGACATAGATCAGGTTGTGATCGACTAATGAAGCATTTGATTTCGATTCGCGATCTCACTCCGCAAAGCGCGATTTCATTACTAGACAGCTCTCAGCAGCTCTCCCTTGTCAACGAGCGCGAGGTGAAAAAGTTCCCGGCACTAAGGGGCAAGACCGTAGTGAACTTGTTTTTTGAAAATTCCACTAGGACAAGGATCAGTTTTGAGGTGGCTGCCAAAAGACTGAGCGCCGATGTGATTAATTTTGCAGCCGAGGCCTCAAGTGCCTCCAAGGGGGAGTCTCTAAAAGACACGGCGCAGACTCTAGAGGCACTAGGTGCCGATGCCATCATCCTGCGCCACCCGCTATCTGGATCAGCCCACGCACTTGCTAATCGCGGTTGGATACGAGCGAGCATAATCAACGCTGGCGATGGCACTCACGAGCACCCGACCCAAGCGCTGCTCGATGCTCTTACCCTGCGTCAGTGCTTTGGATTGCAAACCGACCTATTGGGCCTGAAGGTATTGATTATCGGCGACATCACGCACTCTAGGGTGGCGCGATCAAATATCCTGCTACTGAGGTTGCTAGGCGCAAACGTTAGCGTTTCAGGGCCCAGCACCTTGATGCCCGAGGGTGTAGCAGAGCTCGGTGCCAATGTAATCCCAAGCTTCGACGAGGCCCTCACGGAAAAACCAGATGCTCTCATGATGCTGAGAGTTCAAAAGGAGCGAATGAGTGGCGACTACTTGCCATCGGTCAGAGAGTACGCTGCCAACTGGTCACTGAACTTAGAACGGCTGGGAAGACTTAGCGATAACGCGGTCATCCTGCACCCTGGCCCCATGAATCGAGGGCTTGAAATCTCCAGTGCTGCTGCAGATGACCCGCGCTCCAAGGTACTCCAGCAGGTCAAGAACGGATTGGCTGTTCGCATGGCTGTGCTTCACCGGCTCCTTTCTGGTGAGGACGAGAAATGAAAATTGTGCTAAAAAATGTCACTCTGCAAAATGGCAAAAAAAGTGATATCGAGATTGAAAATGGCGTCGTAGCTAACATTGGGTTGACTTCTGCAACCGGAATTGATTGCTCTGGACTTATCGCGCTGCCAGGATTTGTGGACATGCATACCCACCTCAGGCAGCCCGGGTTTGAGGCAAGTGAGACGGTACTATCAGGCTCCCGCTCAGCAGCAGCCGGGGGCTACACAGCAATTTGCTCTATGGCTAACACCGAACCGGTAGCCGATAATGCCAGTGTGGTTGAACGAGTTAGGGAACTTGGATTACAGGCTGGTTATTGTGAGGTTCAACCGATTGGAGCTGTTACAAAGGGGCTTTTAGGGTTAGAGCTGGCCGGTATCGGATCGATGGCTAATTCCTTGGCCAATGTCAAGGTTTTTAGCGATGATGGAAATTGCGTTCACGACCCCTTATTGATGCAAAGAGCCCTCGAGTACGTAAAGCCTTTTGGCGGATTGATTGCTCAGCACTCTCAAGATCCTCGCCTGACCCTTGGTTCTCAGATGAACGCCGGATGGCTCTCCACCGAGCTTGGACTCACCGGGTGGCCGAGCGTCGCGGAGGAATCAATTATTGCCAGGGATGCACTATTGGCGGAACAAACCGGTTCGAGGCTCCACGTGTGTCACCTGACCACTGCAGGTGCAGTGGATGTGGTTCGATGGGCAAAAAAACGAGGCATCAACATAACTGCTGAAGTCACCCCGCACCATCTGATCCTCACCGAAGAACTGGTTCGCGGTTACGACCCGGTTTATAAGGTAAACCCCCCACTTCGTCGCTCCGAGGACACTATCGCTCTAAAGACGGCTCTGCTGGATGGGACGATAGACATCTTAGGCACCGATCATGCGCCTCATTCGATCGAAAAGAAGGATTGTGAATGGGGTAATGCTGCTTTTGGAATGATTGGTCTAGAAACAGCGGCAAGCGTTTTGCAACAAGTGCTGATTGAAGAAGCAGGTGCAAGCTGGGATAAATTCGCGAGCATTATTAGCTCGAAACCCGCGGAGTTAGCACAGCTTGAAAATCAAGGCAAAATAGGGGTTGGAAGACAGGCCAATATTACGTTGATTGATCCAAGCAAAAAAAGAAAAATTGAACCAACCAGTCAATCAAAATCGGTAAACAACCCTTTCGTAGGATTAGAGCTGCCGGGTGAGATAGTTCACACAATATTTGCAGGTACATTCACTGTTCGCGATAAACAAATACAGGAGATTAAATGATAAGAGAAGCCATCGGCGTAGCCATGATTTCGATGGTGGCGTTGATTACGCTCGGAATCTTTTTATCCAATCGCAGGCTTCGTGCCAAGCAGGAAATTCAGATTCCAGTGCCGACCAAGCTCGAATTTGGAGAGCTAGTCGCAGCTTGCTTTTACGTCTCAACTTGCTTCCAATCGGATCCGCTGAAGCGAGTCTGGGCTCACGGATTCGGCCATCGTGGTCAGGCCCAGCTGCTACTCAGCGAAAATCAGCTTGGGTTTGACCGCAAGGGAGAGTCCAGTTTCGGAATACCCCTTATGGACCTGACATTCATCGGCACCGCTACAGCAACCATTGACAAGGGAGTTGAGGCTAATGGCTTGATTGCGATTCATTGGAATCTAGGAACTACTCCAGTCATCACAAACTTGCGGATCGTCAACCCAGGCGTCAGACGCGAAACCCTGAAAACACTTACGGGCCTGATTGGAGCTGTAGATGCATGATGCTTACCTGGTGATGGAGAACGGCCAGATATTTGAGGGAGAATCGCTTGGAGCACTAGGCAAAACTCTTGGTGAGCTGGTTTTCTCCACTGGAATGACCGGGTACCAAGAAACTATTACCGACCCCTCCTATGCGGGGCAAATAGTTCTGCAAACTGCGCCACACATCGGAATCGTTGGAATGAATCAGCGCGATGAAGAGTCCGACAGAATATGGGTCGCGGGCTACATTGTGAAAGAGCCCTCGCGCATTTCAAGCAATTTCCGAGCCGAGACAACGCTTGAGTTCGAACTTGAAAAATCAGGCGTGGTTGGAATCTCAAACATCGACACAAGGGCTGTCACGCTCCTAATTAGAAATGCAGGAGCAATGCGCGCCGGCATATTTTCCGGACCGGCTGTCCTATCAGAAAGCCAGATGCTGGCTGAAGTTCGAGAAGCACCCGAGATGAAGGGTAGGCAACTGAGCGATGTAGTCACCACCCCGAATAAGTATTCGATACCGGCGGTCGGGCCAAAGATTGGCACAGTCGCAATTCTCGATCTGGGGATAAAGCGCTCCACCCTTGAACACCTAAGCCAAAGAGGATTAGAAATCACCGTTCACCCGGCAAACGTATCGTCCGAGGAGCTGTTGGGCGACTCGCCTGATGGAGTGTTTTTCTCAAACGGCCCGGGGGACCCTCAGGCAAGCGACCAGCAGGTCAAGCTCTTGCAAGAGGTGCTCAAAGCCGGTAAGCCATTTTTCGGGATCTGTTTTGGCAATCAACTTCTTGGACGCGCTCTCGGGTTTGAGACTTATAAATTGCCATTCGGTCATCGAGGCATCAACCAACCCGTGCTCCGAACAGTCAACCAGAGAGTTGAAGTCACCGCGCACAACCACGGTTTTGCAGTTCGAGTAGATGGCGACGAGGCATTATCACCAACCGGTTTTGGCCGCGTCGCGGTCTCCCATCGCGCTCTCAACGACCAGGTGGTGGAGGGACTTCAGTGCCTAGAAATCCCAGCCTTCTCGGTTCAGTACCACCCTGAGGCTGCCGCTGGTCCCCACGACTCTCACTATCTTTTTGACAAGTTCATAAGCATGATTAAGGAACAAAGCTAATGCCAAAGCGCGAGGATATTAAATCTGTTTTAGTCATTGGCTCTGGTCCAATTGTCATTGGCCAAGCTTGCGAGTTTGATTATTCCGGGACACAGGCTTGCCGCGTGTTACGCGAAGAGGGAATCAGGGTAATTCTGATTAACTCGAATCCAGCCACCATCATGACTGATCCCGATTTCGCCGATGCTACTTACATCGAGCCCATTACCCCCGAGGTTATCGAGGCTATTTTAGAAAAAGAAAGGCCGGATGCGATTCTGCCCACCCTCGGCGGCCAGACCGCACTAAACGCGGCAATGGCGCTTCACGCTCGCGGATCACTCGAAAAATATAATGTGGAATTAATTGGTGCGAACGTCGCTGCCATCAACGCTGGTGAAGACCGCCAGGCTTTCAAGCAGCTGGTTCTTGCTGCCGGCGCTGACGTCGCAAAAAGTGAAATTGCGGGAACCATGGAAGATTGCCTCGAGGCCGCCGAAATACTCGGTTACCCACTGGTAGTTAGGCCATCTTTCACCATGGGCGGTCTCGGGTCCGGAATCGCTTATGACGAAAAGGATCTGCGCAGAATTGCGGGAGCGGGGATTCAGGCTTCCCCAACCAGCGAAGTACTTTTAGAAGAATCGATATTGGGCTGGAAAGAGTTCGAATTAGAAATGATGCGCGATACCAACGACAACACGGTTGTGGTTTGCTCCATCGAAAACTTCGACCCGGTAGGAGTCCACACCGGCGACTCAATCACCGTGGCCCCCGCTTTGACACTCACCGACCGCGAATATCAAAACATGCGTGATGTTGGCATTGAAATCATTAGAGCGGTTGGCGTGGATACCGGTGGTTGCAATATTCAGTTTGCTGTGGATCCGGCTGATGGTCGACTTGTGGTCATCGAGATGAATCCAAGGGTGTCAAGGTCCTCCGCTCTAGCATCCAAAGCCACTGGTTTTCCAATCGCCAAAATTGCAGCAAAGCTTGCGATTGGCTACACCCTCGACGAGATTCCAAACGACATCACCGGAGTCACTCCGGCTAGTTTTGAACCAAGCCTCGACTATGTCGTGGTTAAGGTTCCCCGTTTCGCATTCGAGAAGTTCCCGGCAGCCGACACCACACTTACCACTACGATGAAAAGCGTGGGGGAGGCGATGGCAATTGGCCGCACCTTCTCCCAGGCACTCCAGAAAGCACTTCGATCTCTAGAAAAGCGCGGGAGCTCATTCCATTTTAGGAATGAGTCTGGTTCGGTTGAAGAACTTTTGGCATTGATGAGTCGGCCCACTGATGAGCGAGTGGTGCAGGTGCAGCAGGCTCTTTATAAAGGCGCGACCGCAGAGCAAGTTTTTGAAGCTACCAAAATCGACCCATGGTTCATTGATCAGATTGTTCTTATTAATGAAATTGCAGCCTTTGTTAAATCGGCCCCGGAACTTGATAGAAAAACCCTTAAGAAGGCAAAAGAGCACGGTTTCTCTGATCTACAAATAGCAGAGCTCAGGGGACTGAAAGAGATTCAGGTGCAAAACCTCAGACATGAACTGAACCTCAGGCCGGTCTATAAAACGGTAGATACTTGCGCGGGCGAGTTCCCAGCGCTGACTCCCTATCACTACAGCTCTTATGAGCAACACAGTGAAGTGGTGCCCTCTAATCGCAAGAAGATTGTGATATTGGGAAGCGGGCCCAATCGAATTGGACAAGGAATCGAGTTCGATTACTCTTGCGTTCACGCTGCATTTGCTCTTGGAGATGCTGGTTACGAAACGATAATGATTAATTGCAATCCTGAAACAGTGTCAACGGATTACGACACTTCTGACCGGCTCTATTTTGAGCCACTCACCCTCGAGGACGTACTCGAAGTGATTCATGCTGAATCTCAATCTGGAGAACTCCTGGGGATAATTGTTCAACTAGGCGGACAGACGGCACTTGGCCTTGCCAAGGGCCTCGAAGCTGCAGGGGTCCCAATTTTGGGAACCACGCCCGAGAATATTGACCGAGCCGAGGAGCGCGGTCAATTTCAAGAGATTCTGGATGCCGCTGGGCTTCGCGCCCCAGCAAACGGAATGGCCACCAACCTCGATGAGGCCGTCACGGTCGCAAACCGAATCGGTTACCCAGTGCTAGTCAGGCCAAGCTTTGTGCTTGGTGGCCGCGGTATGGAGATTGTTTATGACCCAACCGGTCTTGACGGCTACTTCGAAAGAATTGCGACGCACGCTCTTGTGGATAAGGAGCACCCGTTATTGGTGGATCGCTTCCTAGACGACGCGATTGAGATTGACATCGATGCAATCTACGATGGCCACCAGCTTTATGTTGGAGGCATCATGGAGCACATTGAAGAAGCCGGTATTCACTCGGGTGACTCCAGCTGTACCCTGCCGCCAATAACCCTGAGCGACTCGCAGATCCACAGAGTGGCCGAGGCTACCGAGCGAATTGCAAAAGGCCTGAACGTTCGAGGACTGCTCAACGTTCAGTTCGCGCTGGCGGCTGATGTTCTTTATGTACTCGAGGCCAACCCCAGAGCCTCTCGAACGGTGCCTTTTGTATCAAAAGCGCTGGGAATCACTCTCGCAAAAGCCGCAGCCCTGGTAATGGCTGGAGCAACAATTGCGGAAGTCGTGAAAGCCGGCGGATTGCCCTTGGTGGACGGTAGGGACCTTCCCACCGGAACCCCAATCTCGGTCAAGGAAGCCGTTCTGCCTTTCAAGCGTTTTGCAACAAGTGATGGAAGATTTGTGGATTCGCTTTTGGGTCCCGAAATGCGTTCAACAGGTGAGGTGATGGGTATTGATTCGGACTTCCCAACCGCATTTGCTAAATCACAGGCCGCCGCCGGCTCGGCTCTTCCAATCAGCGGAACGGTATTCGTATCCGTAGCCGATCGGGATAAGCCGCAAGCCTTGCTGCCCGTGAGAAGGCTCGCTCAGCTTGGCTATCGAATTCTTGCAACAAGCGGAACAGCCAAACTGCTAGCAAGACATGGAATCAAGGCCGAAGCGGTGATTAAGCACTCTGAGGCATCCACTGGAGTTCGTTCCATTGTGGATATGATCACCGCCGGTGAAGTTGATGTTGTGGTAAACACGCCCTCTGGCGCGAATGCCAGAGTTGACGGTTACGAAATTCGGGCTGCGACTACCGCTGCGGATAAGCCGATATTCACAACCGTCGCCCAACTAAGCGCGGCGATAGGTTCATTTGAAGTTGTTCGTGAGGGCAGATTTAAAGTCAAGTCCTTGCAGGAACACCGTTTGGATCGACAGGTTCTGATTAATGGTTAGCTTCATGGATCGGCTAACCAATATTTTTCAGAGCCACTCCCAACTCTGCGTTGGGATTGACCCAAGTGATTCTGAGCTTGAGAACTGGGATTTACTGAACAGCGCCGTGGGGGCAAGAGAATATGGCTTTCGAATTATCGATGCTGCTAGCGGTCAAGTCGGCATAGTTAAGCCGCAGGTTAGTTTTTTTGAGCGGTTTGGTTCTGCCGGCTACTTAGCCTTAGAAGAGGTTCTCATTCGTGCAAGACAAGCCGACCTATTAGTCGTTGCCGATGCCAAGCGCGGGGATATCGGTTCCACAATGTTTGGTTACGCACAGGCCTGGTTCGGTGATGATTCGCCACTTCGATGTGACGCTCTCACGGTTTCTGGCTATTTGGGGCCAAGCTCACTTCTAGAAACACTGGATTACGCCCGTGATGTAAACGGTGGACTGTTCATGCTTGCAGCTACCAGTAATCCCGAGGCCAAGGAGATTCAGAGCGCGCAAATAAATGGCGAATCGGTTGCTTCCAGCGTGATTCGTGCCGCCCAGAAGCTAGGAAATGGTGATTTGGGGGTAGTCATTGGAGCTACGCAAAATTTCGCCGAGTTGGGAATTGAGTTTCTACAAACCGAGGACATTCAAGTTCCCATCTTGGCGCCGGGCTTCGGAGCTCAGGGTGGGAATTTAGAAAGCCTCAAAAAGATTTTCGGTGCTAGTAGCCCCAGGGTCGTCGCTAACGTCTCGAGGGATATAACCCAGAACGGTATCGCAGGTCTTTCTGATCAAATCCAGAAGCTTAAGGACAGGCTTTGAGCCTGGTTGTTATTGCCGGGCCGGCTGGGGTGGGTAAGGGAACTTTGGTGAAGTACATTCTGGAACACGAGTCAGACTTCATGCTCTCAATCTCCGCTACTACTCGAGCCCCAAGACCCGGTGAAACCCATGGGGTTCAGTATCAATTCATTAGTAAGGCTAAGTTTGAAACGCTCATCGCAGACGACCTACTGCTTGAATATGCAACTGTTCACAACGATAACTACTACGGCACTCCACTAACTGAACTAACTCGTGCAAAGGCTTTGGATAAGCACCTATTGCTCGAGATAGACCTGCAGGGTGCCAGGCAGATAAAAAAGCGTATCCCCGAAGCACTAAGTATTTTCATCGCTCCTCCCAGCTGGGAGGAGCTCGAATCCAGATTACGAAATCGCGCAACAGAGACAGAAGCCCAGATTCAAACTAGACTGTTGACTGCTCGCACGGAATTAGTGGCTGCGGGGGAATTTGATCACCAGTTGACCAATTCAAATCTTGAGCAATGCGCTCTTGAAATCATTGGATTGGTCAGAAAATCTGAAAGAGGAACTAATGCAGAAGCTTGAAGGAATTGTTTCGCCGCCAATCGACGAGGTACTGGGGAAGGTTGGCTCCAACTACGAACTGGTAATCTTCGCATCAAAGCGGGCAAGACAGATCAACGAGTACTACAGCGCTTTGCACGAAGGAAGCCTGTTCAACTACGTAGGACCTCTGGTGGATTCCAACATTGACGATAAGCCATTAAGCATTGCGCTTCACGAGATCTTCGCCAATAAGTTAGTTCAGAACAAAAACGACTAGGTAATTAAATTGCGCATTCTGCTTGGCATAACCGGTGGAATAGCGGCCTATAAGGCTGCCAATCTGATTCGAGCTTTTAGAGAATTAGGTCATGAGGTTGAGGTTGTTCCGACCAAGAATGCGTTGAGATTTGTAGGTTTACCCACTTTAGAATCACTCTCTGGGAAAAAAATTGACATCGACATGTACAACGATGTTTCCGAGGTACGGCATATAGAGCTTGGCGCCCAAGCCGATTTGATTGTCATCGCGCCCGCTACGGCTTCCTTCATGGCACGATTGGCTGGTGGAATTGCCGATGATCTTCTGCTGAATGCCATTCTGGCTTCCAATGCGCCGGTTGTAATCTGTCCTGCGATGCACACCGAAATGTGGCTCAATGCCGCGACTCAAAATAACGTGGAAACCCTCGGCTCTAGAGGCATAAGAATCATGCCCCCGGCTTCCGGACGGCTAACCGGTAAGGACTCGGGAGCTGGTCGGCTCCCTGAGACTCAAGACATCGTGGAATTTATTTTTAGAAAACAACTGCTATCAGGTAAATCTGTGACGATAACCGCCGGCGGGACCAGAGAACCAATCGATTCAGTGCGGTTCATAGGAAATTCTTCATCGGGTCGAATGGGGTTAGCACTTGCCACCGCCGCTATTGAGCAGGGCGCTAATGTCACTCTAATTGCCTGCAATATAGACACCCCGGCCACCAAGGGCCTGAAGGTTGTTGAAGCCAGCTCGGTCCTTGAACTTCAAGCGGCGATGGATAAAAAAACCGATGTCCTAATTATGGCGGCTGCGGTTAGTGATTATCGAGTTGCTAAGCCTCACGTGGGAAAACTTAGTCGCTCAGCTGGGATGACACTTGAGCTGATTCCAACCGATGATTTGATTGCGGGATTTGCCAGTAACTACCCAGAAACATTCACGATCGGGTTTGCTCTGTCGGAGACCTCGGGGGATGAGCTTGTGGAAATAGCAAGGAAAAAACTTGAACTCAAAGGCCTATCCGTTGTGATTGGCAATTCCCTGTCTGCCCTTAATTCATCAGACACTCAAGTTCAATACGTCACTCAGACAGAATCTGCTCACCTGGAGGGCTCAAAGAAACATGTAGCCCAGTCGATAATTAAAATGATTGCGGAAGCGCTTTAGGCTCCCAAGCTAAACTCTGTGACATGACGCTACGCACATTTACCTCCGAATCTGTTACCGAAGGCCATCCCGATAAGATTTGCGATCAAATTAGCGACACTATCTTGGATGCCATGCTCGAGCAAGATCCGAATGCCAGAGTGGCAGTTGAGACCTTGGTCACTACCGGACTGGTTCATGTCGCCGGTGAAGTGACAACCTCAGGCTACGTGGAAATTCCTCATCTAGTTCGCCAGAAGCTATTGGAGATTGGCTACAACTCATCGGAAGTTGGCTTTGATGGAAACTCCTGCGGCGTCTCGGTGTCAATTGGTGCTCAGTCTCCCGACATTGCCGGCGGCGTGGATCAGGCCCTGGAGTTTCGTTCGGGTAGCAAAGATGCCGATAGCCTTCTTGGCGCTGGCGATCAGGGCATGATGTTTGGTTACGCGACCAACGAGAGCCCCACATTAATGCCAATGCCCATTTTGCTGTCCCACAGGATCACGCAGGCGCTGGCTAACCTGCGAAAGGAACTGGATAACGGAGTTCTGAGGCCAGACGGCAAGGCACAAGTTTCTGTGAACTATGAAGGGTCAATGCCAGTTTCTATTGACACGGTAGTTTTATCAACCCAGCACCACCAAGATGCTGAGCAAGAATACCTCGCAAATCTTGTCTTAGACCGCGTGATTCGCCCCGTGCTCAAAGACTCGGGGTTGGATTATCAAGACACTAAGTTCATTATCAATCCCTCCGGTCGCTTTGTGCTTGGCGGGCCCCAGGGGGATGCCGGCCTTACTGGTCGAAAAATTATTGTTGATACCTACGGAGGCATGTCCCGTCATGGCGGCGGCGCATTCAGCGGCAAGGACCCTTCAAAGGTGGATCGCTCGGCCGCCTACGCAATGCGCTGGGTGGCAAAAAACATTGTTGTTGCGGGATTGGCAGACCGAGTCGAAATTCAGGTTGCCTATGCCATAGGTGTCGCCAAACCGGTTGCAGTCTTTGTAGAAACCTTTGGAACTGAGCACCTGGAACTAGAGAGCATTGAAAGGGCTGTCTCAGAGGTTTTTGACCTAAGGCCAGCGGCAATAATTAGAGAGCTTGATCTCCGCCGTCCAATTTACGCAAAGACCGCTACCTATGGCCACTTCGGGAGAGAGTTGCCTGAATTTACGTGGGAAAATACCGATCGGGCTGCGGCATTGCGTGAGGCTGCAGGTCGGTAAATGAGCCGCTTTGCGCGGGTCGTGATCGACTCGGATTTGCTTCAATTAGACAGAGAATTTGATTTTATCATTCCTGCGCAGCTGGAAGAGGAAGTCCGCTTTGGTCAAAGAGTGAGTTTTTTATTAGGCCGGGCGAAAAAAGAGCAAAGTGGATTTGTGATTGACATACTCGATGAGAGCGCATTTGCAACCACTGAGCTGGTCTCAATCACATCAACCATTCCAGTTTTAACCGAGGATCTATTTCACTTTTGTAAGGCCGTTTCGCTAAGGCAGTGCGTTGCTTTAGGTGAGATTCTAAAAGCAGCAATCCCGGATCACATGCCACGCTCAGGAGCCACAGAATCCTCGGCGCCAAAAAAAATAGAACAACTTGAGCCGCTGATTACTTTAGACACTCCGCTTACTAAGCGCTCGGCGGTTTTGAGCGCTGCCCGGACTTTACCCGCTTTTGAATCGAATTACCCAGACTGGGCCTTGTTGTTTTTATATCAGGCTCACCAAGCCCTAATCCAAAATAAGTCGGCGATTCTCATTGCTCCCGAGACTTCAGACATAAAGCTGCTTGTCGAACTTGCAAAAAATCTCGGACTAGAAGATTACTTAGTCGAGATGGGACCTGGAGCAAAGAAATCTGTGAGATTTAAGGCTTTTCACAAATCTATTGCGAATAGTGTGAGCCTCGTGATTGGCACTCGCTCCGCCATCTACGCACCAGTAAAAGAACTTGGGCTAATTGCCTTATTTGACGATTTGGACGAGAGCCTCAGGGAACAGGGTTCGCCTTTTACTCACGCCCGAGAACTTGCACTGATGCGCGCCGGCGAAAATGTGCAGCTACTTTTTGCCGCCAACTATCGCTCGGTAGAGATTCAGCGACTGGTGAGTATCGGATATCTGAGTGACCACTCGGTGAAGCTTTCTCCCCCGCGCATCTCCTTCACCGAGCCAGGAGCAAGGGTAGATGAGACCGCCTTCAGATTGATTCGCGAGCGGCTTCAATTTGGCCCCGTTCTGATTCTCATGCCTCGAAAAGGAAGCTCCGCTGCGGTCTTTTGCTCGGGTTGCGACGAAAAAATAAAATGTGCGCGCTGCGGTGGCTGGATTTGGGAACCCACTGCCAACCGTTTTGAATGTCGGATTTGCAAGGTTGCGACTCAAAGCTGCGCGGCTTGTAAGGGCGTAAATTTTCGCAAGGGTAGAACCGGCAGCAGCCGGACGGTCAGCGAACTCGGGCGAGCTTTCCCTCAGGTTCTGATTTCGGAGGCCACGGCCGATAAACAGCCGAGCAACCTCAAACAAATCAATCAAATTATTGTTGCAACTCCCGGGGCCGCCCCGAGGGTGACTAAAGGATACGCCGGAGTGGTCGTGTTGGATTCGGACGTTTGGCTCTCGATGCAGTCTATGCGGGCGGAGCTAAATGCAATTAGGGATTGGCAAGAGGCCATTGAACTCATGGCGCCTGATGGCCGCGCCTTAATTGCAGGCTTGGGAAGCGCCCTCGGGATACCGCTTTCTCTGCAACAGCACAGAGAGCTTGCCAGTCAGGCCCTCAAGGAACTGAAGCTGCTCAGGCTTCCGCCAGTAGTTCGAGTCTGTCTGATATCAGGTAGTGCTCCAACGATCGAGGAGGCTCTTGATATTTGTTCTCGTCTCGGTGCCACTGTGCTCAGGAGTGACATGGCCTTAGCCGAAGCCCTGATTAGCTTCAGTTATAACCTAGGGCCCGCTATTTCAAAGGAACTTAGAGCTCTGGCTCTGAAGACAAACGCCCGTCTGGTTGGGGCAAATAAAAGGCGAGGACTGCGCATTGCCATGGATGATCAGGGCTCGCTGTAAATTGGGGTGGTTATGAGAATTGTCTTTGCTGGGACTCCAGCTAATGCCGCGCAGGCCCTGAGGTTAATCTCTCAACAACACCAGGTGGCTTTGGTTCTCACTCGTGAGGACGCGCCGGTTGGTCGGAAAAGAGTCATGACCCAGTCAGCGGTCGCTCTTGTGGCTCAGGAGCTTGGACTAAAGGTTCATAAAGCGAACCGAATTAGCACAACTGAATTAGCCGCGCTCCAGGCCGCAGAGGCCGAATTGGGTGTGGTGGTGGCATACGGCTGCATCATGCCTCAAGATGCCCTTGATATATTCCCCTGGTGGAACATGCACTTCTCACTGCTGCCCAAATGGCGGGGGGCCACCCCATTGCAACGCTCAATTGCCTCAGGCGGGGATGGCGCCGGGGTCACAATATTTGAACTTGATAAAGGGATGGATACTGGGCCAATAATCTCCCAGAGGAGCCTCGAGATTCGGCCCAGTGAATCGACCCTTAGTGCGTTGCCACGCTTCACAAGCTTTGGCACCGAACTATTGCTGGATGCAATGCAAATTAGACCCGAGCCGATTGCGCAGTATGGGGATCCGAGCTTCGCACCTAAAATTTCGCGGGCAGACGCCAGGCTGGATTTCAATACACCAGCCCAAGTGCTAGCGAACTTAATCGCCGCGCTCAACCCTGAACCGATGGCCTGGGCCGAGCTTGCAGGATCGCCGATTCGAATTATCGAAGCCGTTTCAATCTCAGACCAGGAAGCCTTGGCGCAAGGTCTCTTACCGGGGCAGATAACTGAGCTAGCCAAGAGAGTAATTGTTGGTTGCGGTCAGGGAGTTCTCGAGTTGATCAGTGTTCAACCTGCTGGTAAGAACCAAATGCGGGCAGCAGATTGGCAGCGCGGACTGAATGAGGGAGCAGCATTTGACTAATCCAAGGCAATTGGCACTTGATCTAATGATTCGAGTGGAAGAAACCGATAGTTATATAAATCTGTTGCTTCCCAAGCTATTGGCCCGTGAGGACCACATCACCGATGCAGATCGGGGATTAGTTCAGGAGCTGAGTTACGGCACCCTGAGATGGAAGGGGCAGTACGAGGCCTTTATTGATGTGCTAACCCCGGGCAAGACTCTTTCCAAGCAGCTCCGGGCATGCCTTGGCCTCGGTATGCACCAGCTATTTCGCATGCGCATCCCCGCCCATGCAGCAATTCATGAAAGCGTCGAGCTTGTCAAAAAGTTCGAACCCAAGGCGGCTGGGCTTGCGAACGCAGTTTTACGAAATGCGGAACGGGCTGGTTTTGATTCACTGCTAAAGCAATCTTTGGCAACTAAGGCTGGTCTAGATGAACTTGCGATTCGATATTCTCACCCCAGCTGGGTGGTGGGAGCCCTAAAGTCCGCTTTGGAATTAGACGGCAAGGGTTCCGAACTAGAGAGTCTTCTTGAATCGAATAATGAAACCCCACTGGTTCACCTTGCTGCGCTTCCAGGGGTCCTGGGCATAGATGAGATCGATGCAGAGGCTTATTTAGAAAGCCTGAGTCTAGAAAGAGGCTTAGCCTCCCCAATTGGCTTTATCGTGAAGGGAAATCCAGAACCACTGCTAAAACACCCTGGCGTGAAAGTTCAAGACCAAGGTTCTCAGTTAGTCGCTCTCGCCTTGTTAGCAGTTGGTAACAAAGACGGTAAATGGCTGGACATGTGCTCTGGGCCGGGGGGCAAGGCGGCCCTAATTGACGCAGACATTTCATATTTTGGGGGCAGCTTAGATTGCTTTGAGCCAATTCCACGGCGGGCCGAAATGGTTCGCCAAGCCCTGGGGCCCAATTCGAAGGCAAAAGTTTTTGTCGATTATGGTCAAAACGCAAAGTTGAATTATTACGATGCTGTGTTGCTAGATGCACCGTGCTCAGGCCTTGGGTCGGTTAGGCGCAAGCCCGAATCGCGCTGGCGCAAAAAACCAGAACAACTCCCAGAACTGATTAAATTACAGCAAGAATTATTAGAGGCCGCCATCAATTCCTTGAAGGCTGGGGGAGTTGTGCTTTATTCGACTTGCTCCCCGCTTATTCCAGAGACTAACTCGCAGATAAAAATGGCCCTAGAAAAGCATCCTCAGATGAGCTTGGAAAACTCGAACCAGCTATTGAACTTATTGAATCCAAATTTGCACCTCGCAGAAAAGCGAAAAACAACTCAACTTTGGACACAGACTCATGGAACAGACGCGATGTTCATCGCGATTCTAAGAAAGGCATAGAGTATTTTTATGCAGTTATATCCCTCAATACTCAGCGCGGATTTCGCGAATCTGGAAGCAGAACTTCAAACCATATCTGCCGCCGATGCCGTTCACGTAGACGTGATGGATAACCACTTTGTGCCAAACCTAACCTTTGGCCTTCAAATGGTAAAAAGACTGCAAGAAGTCTCAGGGATTCCACTTGATGTCCACCTAATGATCGAGAACGTGGACCGGCTGGCAATTGAATACGCCCAGCTGGGGGTAGCTTCGGTTACCTTCCACCTCGAAGCCTCCCAGAACCCCGTGGAGCTGGCACGAAATATTAGGGAAACCGGGTGCAAAGTTGGAGTGGCGCTAAAACCGGGCACTGATTTAGATCAGCTTCATAACCTGCTGAGCGAAGTCGATCTTTTATTGGTAATGACCGTTGAGCCAGGCTTCGGGGGTCAGCAGCTGATTCCCTCAATGTTGGAAAAGATTTCCGAGGCAAAAAAGCTAATTTCCGCTAACCCTCAATCTGTAAAGCTGCAGGTCGATGGTGGAGTTACCGCTGAGAACATTTATCAATTGGCCTTAGCGGGAGCAGAGGTATTTGTAGCCGGATCCTCAGTTTTCGGTAAAGAGAATCGCAACCTCGAGATCAATAACCTCAGGGCTTTAGCTCAAGAAGGCGGATTGGCTAGGTAACCTAGTCTCATGAAATCCTTTAATGACCTCTACGCCGAATTATTGGCGAAAGACATATCGCGTCCGGAGGGTTCGGCCAGCGCGGAACTGCTAAACCAGGGTGTTCATGCGATAGGCAAAAAGCTTGTGGAGGAGGCCGCCGAAGTCTGGATGGCGAGTGAATACGAATCAGATGAAGCATTGGCCCTTGAGGCCTCGCAGCTTATCTATCACCTGCAACTAATTCTTATAGCCAGAAAAATCCCCATGTCGATGGTTGAGGAGAGGCTCTAATGCTCAGGGTTGCAGTTCCGAATAAGGGCATTCTTTCTGAGTCAGCAATTTCTATGCTCAAAGAAGCTGGCTATGCAGTCAGAAGAGACCCTCAGGAACTACACCTGGTTGACGAGGAAAATCAGATTGAGTTTTTTTATCTAAGGCCTAGGGACATCGCGACCTATGTTGGCTCAGGATCCTTGGATGCGGGATTCACCGGTTTGGATCTTTTGCATGACTCAGAATCCAAGGCTCAAGAAATAGCAGATTTGGACTTTGGAGGATCAACTTTTAGGTTCGCCGCCCCTGAATCCGCCGGCTTTTCTAAAATCAGCGACCTGAGAGGTAAGCGACTCGCCACCGCTTATCCCACTCTTATAACCAACTTCCTCCTAAAACACGGAGTAAAAGCTGAGCTAATAAAACTAGACGGCGCGGTTGAATCAGCAGTCAAGCTCGGGGTAGCAGACGCTGTCGCCGACGTGGTTTCAACGGGGAACACCCTTCGCAAGGCGGGCCTCCAGATATTTGGACCGGTAATTTTGCGCTCTACCGCAAGGCTTATTGCAGCTCCAGGCAAGGCGGCGGATGCCGCTAAGTTACTAAGGCGGCTTCAGGGTGTGCTAGTTGCCAGGAAATTTGTGATTTTTGACTTCGACTGCCCGATTGAGCTTTTGGATCTTGCGGTAGCCGTTACCCCTGGAATTGAATCTCCGACCATCTCGCCTCTGGCCGATGCCAAGTGGGTTGCTGTGAGGTCGCTAGTGCCCACCGCAGAGACAAACCAAAAAATGGATGAGCTCTACGAATTAGGGGCGCGTGCAATATTGGTCAGTGCCATTCACGCAGCGAGAATCTGATGCCCGCAATTCGAATTATTCCGTGTCTGGACGTGGCAGCTGGTCGCGTGGTCAAGGGGGTCAACTTTCAGAACCTCCAAGATAGCGGCGATCCAATAGAACTCGCTGCCAAATACTTCGATTCGGGCGCGGATGAGTTGACATTCTTGGATGTTGCGGCAACCAATGAAAATAGAGGCACCATGCTGCAACTGGTCCAAAGCTGCGCGGAAGAAGTTTTTATTCCATTGACAGTGGGCGGGGGCATCAGGCAACTCTCAGATGTTTCGAATCTGCTGGCTCACGGCGCCGACAAGGTTTCAGTGGGTTCCGCTGGGTTGTCAAGGCCAGCATTGCTCTCCGAAATTGTTCGGGAATATGGCTCTCAAGTCTTAGTTATTTCACTAGACATAAAGCGCGCCGATACCAAGAGTGGATTCGGTGTCACCTCAAATGGCGGCCGAGTGCTAACAGATAAAGATGCCTTTGAGTGGATCAAAGAGGTTCAAGATCTCGGAGCCGGCGAGCTGCTAGTGAACTCGATTGATGCAGATGGCACAAAAAACGGTTTCGATATCGAATTAATTGAAGCCGTTCGGAAAATTAGCGTGGTGCCCATCATCGCTTCCGGTGGTGCAGGAAGAGTCTCTGATTTTGTCGCTGCCGCACTGGCTGGGGCCGATGCGCTACTAGCTGCAAGCGTTTTCCACCAGGGCAGTTTTACCATTACCGATGTAAAAAATGAACTCCGCGCGAAGGGGGTAGTGGTTCGATGAGGTCTTTAGTTTTAGATCAAGTTAAATTCGATGCTAATGGCTTGATTCCGGTAGTGGTTCAGGATGAGGCGACCAATCAAGTGTTGATGCTTGCCTACATGAACCTAGAGAGCGTTTCGGAAACAATGCAACTGGGGCAGATGGTTTATTTCTCAAGATCTCGCGCCACAAGGTGGCATAAGGGAGCAACTAGTGGCAATTTCCAAAACGTGAAATCGCTCTGGCTTGATTGCGACCAGGACACCATTTTGGCCAGGGTCGAGCCCATGGGCCCGTCTTGCCATAATGACACCCACAGCTGCTTTGAGGAACCCCAGTGATCTCCTTAGATCAGGCTCGAGAACTTGCTCGGACCTACAACGTGATTCCACTGAGTAAGAGATTATTCTCGGGCACTGAAACTCCGGTCGGTGTTTACCAGAAACTTGCAAAGACTAACCCAAACACCTTCCTTCTCGAATCGGCTGAGCAGGGGGTGTGGGGTCGCTATTCATTCATTGGGCTCAAATCCCGAGGGCAACTAATAGCAGACGACTCGGGCGTGAGATTCGAAGGTTTAGATTCGGCGCTTCCGGATTCAAGCGAACTACTCGGAACCCCTTTAGAGGCGCTCGAGCAAATGCAAACCGCCTGGCGCTCCTCACCGACAGACTTTCCACTTAACTCTGGGCTGGTTGGGTTTCTAAGCTGGGGGGCTGTGAACTTTATCGAGAATCTGCCAATTTCCAAGCCGGCCGACTATCAAATCCCGCTCTACGCATTTAATCAGTTTTCTGAATTGATTGTCATGGATCACAAGACTGCGGAGCTTATTGTGGTGGCTGTGATGCACTTAGAATCCGGGGCCAACCTGGAGTCGAAATACGACTTAGCACAATCTCAAATTCACGAGTTAGTTCTGAGACTCAGTGAGCCGACTCCGTCTTTGATTAGCGAGCCAAGTTGGCCGGAGCCGAGTTTTATGAAACGCACCGAAAAGGCCGATTACCTGAGTCAAATAGCCCAGGCCAAAGAGCATGTGCGCGCTGGGGATGTGTTTCAGGTTGTGATCTCTCAACGCTTTGATCACGAGATTTCGGTGGATGCCCTAGAGGTCTATCGAGCGCTGCGCGCTGTGAATCCAAGCCCCTACATGTATCTACTTAGATTCCAGGACAAGATTGGAGATTTCTCGATTGTCGGATCTTCCCCGGAAGCTCTTGTAAAGATTTCGGGGGACAGCGCGATAATGCACCCGATCGCCGGCTCGCGCCCAAGAGGTAAGGACACTCAAAGCGACATTGCCATGGCAGAAGAGTTACAGAAGGACGAAAAGGAGCGCAGCGAACACCTAATGCTCGTAGATCTGGCGAGAAACGACCTTCTTAAAGTCTGCGACCCAGACTCCGTGCACGTCAGCGAGTACATGCAGGTCCACCGTTTTAGCCACATCATGCACCTGGTGTCCACCGTTGAAGGACGACTTCTGGAGGCTATGGGGCCGGTTTCGTGTCTCAGAGCAACCTTCCCGGCTGGCACACTCTCAGGTGCCCCTAAACCTCGTGCGCTAGAAATTATTCACGAGCTAGAACCCGGATATCGCGGTCTATTCGGAGGTGTAGTCGGCTATTTTGACTTCCAAGGGAATTCGGATTTGGCGATTGCGATTAGAACCGCCTTGATTCGTGATGGAATAGCCCATGTACAGGCCGGCGCGGGGATCGTGTTGGATTCAAACCCAGAGAGTGAATATGCGGAAACTGAAGCGAAGGCGGCGGTTGTGCTCAGAGCTATAGCAGCAGCGAATGCCATGGGTCATGCGTAGACCTCTAATTCTTGGCGCCATTTTTACCGCACTGTGGTGGATGATTGCTGTCATTCCTTGGTACGACTTTCGAATAGAGACACTGGCTGGCACTCAGCTTTACCCGCAACTTCAGATTCTTGCCAGCATCACCTTGATAACTGTCTTTATCGCTGGGTACTACAAAAAAGCGCGCTGGGTTCTTGGGTTGGGCGTTCTAGCCTCGGGTTTTGTTAGCTATTTGCTTTTGACCACAAACCCCAAAATGCAAAATGCGTTTGGGGATCTTATTGCAAAACTGACCGCACAGGTGAGCATTGACCCCTCGGCAACAACCTACGATTACCAGAGCACAATTTGGCCTCAAGTAACTTTGGTATTAGTGATTATTTCCACCTCACTTTTATCCTGGGCTCTATTTGCAAAGTGGCAACCCAGAGCCAGGCGGAATGAGGGCACCGAGACGAATCCCGAGGACCCGAAATCGCTTTGGGATGAGCAGGAAAACTAATTGCTAGAATTAGCAGTGGGAAAAGGAGTACTTAGATGACTTATAAAGGCGCAGATCCAGGCCATGGCAACTCGATTGCAGCCTGGGCAACTGTCACAATCATCCTGGTTGCATTCTCAATAGGAACTCTTTTCTTTTATCTCGACATTCCAGAAGTCGTTATGGCATCTGCTGTCTTGGCGGCTTCGGGGCCATTTGTTGGACTATGGCTTCGCACCAAGGGGTACGGCGTCTCTGGTCAAAAAAATAATAACCACTAGTGCTGGATAATCTTTTTACCCAAGCCCTCCTAGCTTCTGAGCGGCGCTTGGAGAGGGTTTCCCCAAATCAAGTAGCGACGGCTATCGAAAAGCTGTCGAAGCCACTAGACACCCTCGAGTTCCTTTCCCCGGGCCCAAAAATCAAGCTAATTGCAGAAATCAAACGGCGAAGCCCTTCAAAGGGATTTCTTGCCGAAATCCCGGACGCTGGTGAATTGGCGAAGCAGTATGAAATCTCGGGCGCTCATGCAATATCTGTCTTAACTGAGGAATCGGGCTTTGGTGGCTCGATGAAGGATCTTGAAAAAGTCAGAGACCGCGTGCAGGTGCCGGTGTTGCGGAAGGATTTTATTTCTACCGAATATCAAATCCTCGAGGCTAGGGCGGCAGGAGCAGATTTTGTACTCTTGATTCTGGCCTGGCTGAGCCCGGAAAGATTCAATACGCTGCACTCCTTCGCTGAGTCTTTGGAGATGGCGGTGCTAGTGGAAACTCATAATGAGCATGAGATAGAGACTGCGCTGAGCGCGAACGCGAAACTGATCGGAATCAATACGCGAGACCTAGAAACTTTCGTGCAGGACCTATCGCTTTATGAGCGAATGGCCCAGCTGCTGCCCAAAACGGTTATTCGAGTGGCCGAGTCCTCGGTTAAATCTGTAGTCGATGTGGAGCGCTACAGGAGTGCCGGTGCGGACGTTGTTTTGGTTGGTGAGGCACTAGTTACTGGCAATCCTGAGATTTTGATACCTCAGTTCACTTCTGTTACGTAAGATTTACCGCATGACAAATCTGCTAGGCGATCAAACGGGCCCTTATTTTGGCGAGTACGGTGGCAGGTTCGTGCCAGAACCACTGATTGCTGCTCTGGATGAATTAGAGGCCACTTATCTTGCTGCCAAGGCAGACCCGAGCTTCGCTTTGGAGCTTTCAGATTTGCACAAAAACTACACCGGTCGCCCTTCAATAATTACCGAGGCTCCGAGGTTTGCGAAAGAATTTGGTGACCTGCGGGTATTTCTAAAACGTGAAGACCTCAACCACACCGGCAGTCACAAAATAAACAACGTTATGGGCCAGGCACTTTTAGCAAAGCGGATGGGCAAAAAGCGGATCATTGCCGAAACTGGTGCCGGCCAACACGGAGTAGCTAGCGCTACTGCAGCGGCTTATTTCGACCTTGACTGCGTTGTTTACATGGGTGAAGTTGACACTCAGCGTCAGGCTCTAAATGTTGCACGCATGAAGCTTCTGGGGGCGGAAGTTGTTCCGGTCAAAACCGGAACAAGAACACTCAAGGATGCCATCAACGAGGCGCTCAGGGACTGGGTGGCAAATGTGGATACGACGCATTACCTGCTCGGTACCGTGGCGGGTCCGCACCCTTTTCCAACCATGGTAAGAGATTTTCACTCGGTGATAGGAAATGAAGCGCGGGCTCAGATGCTTGAGCTAACCGGCAAGCTGCCAGATGTTGTGGCGGCCTGTGTTGGTGGGGGCTCCAACGCGATTGGAATCTTCCACGCGTTTCTAGATGACCCTGGTGTTGCGCTCTGGGGCTTTGAGGCAGCAGGGGACGGCATTGATACCCCGCAACACTCTGCGACCTTATCGATGGGCACTCCCGGGGTGTTGCACGGTGCGAGAAGCTATCTATTGCAAGATGAAGACGGCCAGACCATGGATTCTCACTCGATATCGGCAGGCTTGGATTATCCGGGTGTCGGGCCGGAACACTCTTGGCTCAAAGATTTGGGAAGAGCAAATTACTTTGGCATCACGGACTCGCAGGCTATGAACGCGATGCGACTACTGTCCCAAACCGAAGGAATCATTCCCGCCATCGAGACCGCGCACGCCCTAGCCGGGGTGGCGAGGCTCTCCGAAGTTTTGCCAAAAGGTTCAAGCATTTTGATCAACCTGTCCGGTCGCGGCGATAAGGACATGGAGACTGCAGGTCGGTACTTCGGTTTGTTGGGAGAAAAATGAGCAAGATTTCAGAGCTTCTAGAAGCCAATACCGCCTCAAACAGGGGCTCACTAATCGGGTACTTCCCAGCCGGATTTCCAACGGTTGACGATTCGGTGGCGGCCTTAGTTGCAATGGCCAAAAATGGCTGCGATGTCTTAGAGATAGGAGTTCCCTACTCAGATCCAGTCATGGATGGGATTGTGATTCAAAAAGCGACTGAAAAGGCTTTAGAAAATGGCTTCCGTCTCAAGCAGCTCTTTGATGTGATTCGCGGGGTTCGCGATGAAGTCGAAACCCCGATTCTGGTGATGAGTTACTGGAACCCAATTATGCGCTTTGGGGTCGAGAATTTCTCAGCACAGCTGAAAGAAGCTGGCGCCCAGGGCATTATTACCCCCGACTTGATTCCAGATGAGGCCAGTAGCTGGATTGGGGTTTCGGAGAAGTTAGACCTGGACAGGGTGTTTCTGGTTGCCCCGTCTTCCTCCGACCAGCGAATCGAGTCCACCTCGGCAGCTTCTAGTGGCTTTGTCTACTCGGTCTCCACGATGGGAATAACGGGAGAGCGGGCAAACCTCGATGAAATTGCAAAGTCGCTCACCTCTAGGGTCAAAACCCTGGGCTCGGTTCCGACTTGTGTGGGCGTTGGCATCTCCACAGCGGCCCAGGTCAGGGAGGTAAACAGCTACGCCAGTGGAGCGATTGTTGGAACCGCTTTTGTCAATGCATTTGCAACCGGCGGAATCGCCGCGCTAACTGAGAAAACTAAAGAACTAGCGAGCGGTCTAGGATAAACGAGTGCAAATCCTGTTGAGCATCCCGTCCCCAGATATCAGTTACTTTGACCTGGGGCCTGTTCGCATTCACTTTTACGCTTTATTCATTCTTTCTGGAATAGTAATTGGAAGCCTTTTGGCGGAAGCAAAATTACACTCTCGCGGAGCTACCCGCGGCGCCTTTTTGGACATTGCACTCTGGGCGGTGCCGCTTGGAATTTTGGGCGGACGCTTTTTCCACGTAATTACTCACCCGAGAGACTATTTTTTCGAAGGAGCTGACCTTCTGGCTGTCTTTCGAATCTGGGAGGGAGGCTTAGCTATCTACGGAGCTTTGATGTTTGGCGCCGTAGGCGCCTTCATCGGAGCAAGGCAGCTGGGGCTTCGTTTTTGGGCGGTAGCCGATGCGGTGGCTCCAGGGATACTGATTGCTCAGGGACTTGGGCGACTAGGAAACTACTTTAATAATGAACTTTTCGGTCTCCCCACCACGCTTCCCTGGGGCCTTGAAATCTCGATAGACAACCCGGCCTACCCAAATGGACTGCCGGAGGGTCTTACCTTTCACCCAACCTTTCTTTATGAAATGATTTGGAATTTCGTTGGCGCAGCGCTTCTTTTGTATCTCGCGAAAAAACTTTCCTTGCAGTGGGGGAAGGTCTTCGCTCTCTATATTGTTATTTACTCGACTGGAAGAGTTTGGATAGAAAATATCCGGATCGACCCAAGTGAGATTATTCTTGGTCTTCGAGTGAATGTTTGGTCGGCGCTGATCGGCATTTTGATAGGTATCATTATCTATCTGGTTCAGACTCGCCGTCACCCCGGCGCTGAACCTTCAGTTTGGTCCAAGGGCAGAGAACCTGCTAAGGACTCAGATGAAACTAATCCACCCGAGCCTGAAGTTGAGTCAACAAAGGCTACCTAAAACATCACCCTTCGGGCCAAAGAAGTCCTGATTGAAAATTCATTTTCGATTGGAGAACGCATGACCCGCTTGAGTCCCTTTACTAGATTCAATACTGCGCCGGCTGCGCATGGTCTTTATGACCCCGCCGACTCCAAAGACGCCTGCGGACTAGCTATGGTCACAACCTTGCGAGGCACACCTGGCCACGACATCGTCCAAATGGCATTGTCCTCCCTTAGAAATCTTGAGCACCGTGGCGCAGTCGGTTCTGATGAGGGCACTGGCGACGGGGCTGGAATCTTGACCCAGTTGCCGGACCGATTCTTTCGGGCCGTGTTGGATTTTGAACTTCCAGAAAACGGCTCCTATGGAGCGGGAATGGTTTTCTTCGAGAAAGCCTCAATGGTCGATGAGAAAACGAGTTTTGAAGAGCTAGCCGCAAGCGAGGGGCTCAAGGTGCTGGGATGGAGAACACCACCAACCAGGCCAGAAGTACTCGGAGATCTTGCAAGAGATGCGATGCCCGAAATCGAGCAGGTGTTCGTTGCGGCTAAGAACGGCTCCTCCGGCCTCGAGCTTGAGCGCATGCTGTTTAGGTTGCGCAAGCGCAGTGAGCGAGAGATTGGGGTCTATCATCCATCGCTTTCGATGCGGACCCTTGTTTATAAGGGCATGGTAACCACCTTGCAGCTGGAGCCTTTTTATCCAGATCTTTCGGATGAAAGATTTGAGTCTCAGTTAGCGCTAGTTCATTCGCGCTTTTCCACAAACACCTTCCCCTCCTGGCCGCTAGCGCACCCGTTTAGATTCATCGCCCATAATGGCGAAATCAACACGGTCAAAGGCAATGCCAACTGGATGCGAGCTAGGGAGTCTCAGTTAGAAAGCGAGCTCCTGGGTGATATCGAGCAGCTCAAGCCAATTGTTTCTGGCGGCGCATCCGATTCAGCTACTTTTGACGAGGTCCTAGAGCTCCTCGTGCTCTCCGGCAGATCACTTCCGCACGCCATGATGATGATGATACCCGGGGCTTGGGAAAACCAATTGGACATGGATCCGGGGCTAAGAGACTTCTTTGAATACCACAGCTTGATAATGGAACCCTGGGATGGCCCCGCGGCGGTTATCTTTACCGACGGAACCCTGGTCGGGGCGACATTGGATAGAAATGGTCTGCGGCCGGGCAGGTTCGTGGTCACAGACGATGGTTTTGTTATTTTGGCCAGCGAAATTGGTGTGGCAGACATCGCTCCGGAGCGAATTGTTCGCAAGGGCAGATTGCAACCCGGCAAGATGTTTTTGATAGACACCGCAAGTGGCACAATCATCGAAGACGAGCAAATCAAAAGCGAGGTGGCAGCGCTAGAGCCCTGGGGTAAGTGGCTGGAAGCAGAAATGATAAACCTCAGAGATCTTCCTGAGCGTGAACACATTCGCTACTCGTCAGCATCAGTGAACCGTCGCCAACGTGCTTTTGGTTACACCGAAGAGGATCTGAAAGAATTCATCGCGCCAATGGCCCGAGCCGGCCAAGAGCCTCTCGGAGCAATGGGCACAGACACTCCGATAGCAGCAATTTCAGACAGGCCGAGATTGCTATTCGACTATTTTGCTCAGCAGTTTGCTCAGGTCACGAATCCGCCACTGGACGCGATTCGCGAAGAGGTTGTCACCTCGATGTCAACGGCGATTGGTCCGGTTTTGAACTTATTGAGCGCAACTCCCGAACATGCAAAGCAGATGGTGTTGGATTTCCCTATTCTCACCAATGATGAGCTTGCAAAAATTAAGCACATTGATCGCGCCAATAATATTGGCAAGGCGGTCACTATTGCCTGCTTATACCGGGTGGATGACGGTGCGCAAGCACTGCAAACACGTCTTGATGAGATGTTCCTAGAGGTTGATGAGGCTCTGGCTTCTGGCGCGACCTTCATCCTGCTCTCAGACAGAAATTCGAACCGTGAGCTAGCACCAATTCCCTCATTGCTATTTTGCTCAGCGATTCACCACCACCTGATCAGGCACGGCACCAGGACAAGGGCCGGGCTAGTCATTGAATCTGGAGATGCACGGGATGTGCACCACGTCTCCGCGCTGATTGGCTATGGAGCCTCTGCCGTTAATCCGTATCTAGCTCTGGAAACTGCCGAGGATTTGGTGGCAAAGGGTCTTATTGAAGGCGTGACCCAAGAACAAGCTAGTAAAAACATGGTCAAGGCACTGGGTAAGGGTGTTCTGAAGGTAATGTCCAAAATGGGTATTTCAACCGTCTCTTCCTACTCGGGAGCGCAGTGTTTCGAGGCCATTGGGCTCAGCCAGGAGCTGGTGGACACGTACTTCACTGGAACTATCACCAAGCTCGGGGGAGTCGGCCTTGAGATACTTCACACCGAGATTGAGAAGAGGCACCTAGCCGCCTATCCAGTTGAGGGTGCAAGCCGAGTCCACTTGCCACTAGAGGTCGGTGGCGAAATGAAGTGGCGCCGAGATGGCCCGCCTCACTTATTTAACCCTGAGACAATTTTTAAATTGCAGCACTCCACCAAGGCCAAGCGCTACGACATTTTCAAGGAATACACGCGTGCAGTAGACGATCAGTCGGAGCGGCTAATGACAATCCGCGGGCTCTTTAAGTTCAACATTGGGATGAGACCAGCGGTGTCAATAGAAGAGGTTGAGTCGGTATCCAGCATCGTTAGGCGCTTCTCCACCGGAGCTATGTCCATGGGCTCAATTTCACCGGAGGCTCACGAAGTCTTAGCCATTGCGATGAACAGTATTGGTGCCAGGAGCAACACTGGAGAAGGCGGCGAGTCGGTTGAGCGCCTTCTAGACCCCCAACGCCGCAGCAGAGTCAAACAGGTCGCTTCGGGTCGTTTTGGTGTGACATCGATGTATTTGACTCACGCGGATGATATTCAGATCAAAATGGCGCAGGGTGCTAAACCGGGTGAGGGCGGTCAATTACCGCCAAATAAGGTTTACCCGTGGATAGCGGACCTCAGGCATTCCACCCCGGGAGTGGGTCTTATATCACCCCCACCACACCACGACATTTATTCGATTGAAGATCTCAAGCAATTAATTTTTGATCTAAAGCGAGCAAATCGCGAAGCCCGCATCCACGTGAAACTGGTTAGCCAATTCGGAGTCGGAACTGTTGCCGCCGGAGTGGCTAAAACTAAGGCGGATGTGGTTTTGATATCCGGTCACGATGGCGGTACGGGAGCGAGCCCCCTGAACTCGCTCAAACACGCCGGCACCCCTTGGGAGCTAGGCCTCGCAGAGGCTCAGCAAACACTTTTGGTCAATGGCCTTAGAGACCGGATTGTTGTTCAAGTTGATGGCTCCATGAAGACTGGTCGCGATGTTGTGATTGCGGCACTTTTAGGTGCAGAGGAATTTGGCTTTGCAACTGCACCACTTGTAGTGAGTGGCTGCATTTTGATGCGGGTGTGCCATCTAGACACATGCCCAGTGGGGGTTGCGACTCAAAACCCCGAACTTCGCGAGCGCTTCACGGGCCAAGCTGAGCACATAGTGAATTTCTTCGAGTTTTTAGCTCAGGAAGTTAGGGAGCACCTAGCCGAACTCGGCTTTAGGACCCTTGAAGAGGCAATTGGGCACGTCGAGCTGCTGGATGCCAACCGAGCAATTAAGCATTGGAAGGGTGACGGGCTTGACCTATCACCAATCTTTGCGGGCAAAGAACTGGGTACAGACCAAAACCTAAGCAGCAAAACCACCCAGGACCACCAACTCGAAGAGCACTTCGACTTTTCGTTGTTGGAGAAAACTTTGGCGGCCTTGGAAAACGGTGAGACAGTCGAAATTACTAGGAAAATAAATAATACGAACCAGGCCATCGGCACGATGCTGGGTAACGAGCTCACCAAGCGTTGGGGAGAACAGGGACTAGAACCCGGAACATTGAAGCTCACACTAAATGGCTCTGCAGGCCAATCACTAGGGGCATTTATCCCAAGGGGTATTTCAATTTCAGTTGAAGGCGACTGCAACGATTATGTCGGTAAGGGGCTTTCCGGCGGCCGAATTAGCGCCCGACCATCTCGGGACGCCGGATTCCAGGCTCAAGAAAATGTGATTGCTGGAAACGTGATTGGCTATGGCGCTACCTCTGGTGAGATTTACCTGAACGGCATTGTTGGTGAGCGTTTTATGGTTCGAAACTCCGGAGCCACCGCCGTGGTGGAAGGGGTTGGAGACCACGCCTTGGAATACATGACGGGTGGAAAGGTTCTGATTTTAGGTCGAACCGGGATCAACCTGGGTGCAGGAATGTCTGGCGGAGTGGCCTATGTCTACCGACTATCAGAAACCAGGGTGAATCGGGAAGCTATCCAATCTGGAGAGCTGAAAATTACAAAGCTAGAGCAAGGCGACGTAGCGGATCTCAGAGACCTTCTGGAAAAGCACATCCAAAACACCGGGTCTGTTTTAGCTCAAAAGATGCTGGGCAATTTCGATCAAGAGATCGAGAACTTTGTTCGAGTCATGCCGAGGGATTATGCCGCGGTCATGCAGATTCAAAAAAATGCTTCGGTTGATGGCCTTGAGCTTGATGGCGAAGAGGTTTGGACCAAGATACTGGAGGTGACTCGTGGCTGACCCAAGAGGATTTTTGAAGGTTACCGATCGCGAAACTGCGGTTCGGCGGCCGGTTTCGGTTCGAATTAAGGACTGGAAAGAGGTTTACGAAGAGAGATCCAGCGGGGTCATCAAAGAGCAAGCCGGGCGCTGCATGGATTGCGGCATTCCTTTTTGCCACGCCGGATGCCCGCTGGGAAACCTGATTCCTGAGTGGAATGACCTAACCCATCGAGGTCGCAATAGAGAAGCTATCGACCGATTGCATGCCACCAACAACTTCCCCGAATTCACGGGACGTCTCTGCCCTGCTCCTTGTGAAAGTGCCTGCGTCCTGAACATCAGTCAACCAGCGGTAACCATAAAAGAGATCGAAGTTTCAATCATCAACGATGCCTTCGATGCTGGGTTCGTGGTGCCCTCCATCCCGGAAAGACTCACCGGAAAGACTATTGCTGTGGTGGGCTCCGGGCCCGCAGGGCTTGCAGCCGCGCAGCAGCTAACAAGAGCTGGTCACACGGTGGCAGTTTTTGAGCGAGATGACCGAGTTGGCGGGCTGCTTAGATACGGTATTCCAGATTTCAAGATGGAAAAGTCCCACATCGATAGGCGCATTGAGCAGATGGAGGCGGAGGGAACTCGGTTTAGAACTGGAGTGGATATCGGGGTTGATATCAGCTGGAGTGACCTACAAAAGCGATATGACTCGGTTCTGATTGCCACCGGTGCTATGGTACCGCGAGACCTGGACGTTCCCGGTAGGGAGCTCCAAGGGGTTCACTACGCCATGGATTACTTAGTACAGTCCAATAAAACAGTTGCCGGGGACAATGTCAATGAGCAGCTGACAGCCGAAGGCAAGAACATCATAATTCTGGGAGCCGGAGACACGGGAGCCGACTGTCTTGGAACCGCCACTCGGCAAGGTGCCCTGAGCGTCAATACACTTGCAATCGGCAATCAGCCCGCTGATGAGCGAGGGGAGAACCAACCCTGGCCCATGGTTGCAAACCTTTTTGAGGTCACAAGTGCCCACGAGGAATTTGGCGAGCGGCTGTATAAGCAATCAACTGTTGAGTTCATCGGCGAAAATGGTCGCCTTGTCGGTATCAAGGTAGCGGAAACAGAGTTTATTGATGGCAAAAGACTGCCGAAATCCGGAACAGAGCATGTCATCCCTGCGGACCTAGTGTTTTTGGCCCTAGGCTTTTTGGGTCCCGAGACAGCTAGCATTTCCGAACAGCTCCAAGCTCCGCTTGACGCTCAAGGTAATGTTGCAAGGGATAATCGCTATAAGGTTTCAGACGGATTATTTGTTGCAGGTGACGCAGGTCGCGGGCAATCACTAATCGTTTGGGCCATAGCGGAGGGTCGCGCCGCTGCAGCCGCGATTGATGAGTTTCTCGAAGGCGAGACAGAGCTTCCCTTCCCTGTGAAGCCCACTGATAGGCCAATTTCGGTCTACAGCTAAATTTTAGGAATAGGTAGTAATAAGCAAAATGAGACGCGCGAAGATTGTGGCCACATTTGGCCCTGCAGTTGCAGATTACGACATGGCAAGATCAATCATTGAAGCGGGGGTCGACATTGGCAGGCTAAACCTGAGCCACGGCAGCCACTCGGTTCATGAGGCCGTTTACGCGACAATCCGCAAGGCCGCGGGCGATCTAAATAAGCCGGTGGGCATCTTGGTTGATCTTCAAGGGCCAAAGATTCGTCTGGGGCAATTCGCCGAGAATAAAGTTATGTTGGAAAATGGAGCCACCTTCAAGATCACCATCGATGACATTTTGGGTGATGTGAACATTTGCTCCACCACTTATAAGGGTTTGGTCGGAGACGTTAAGCCTGGCGACGAGCTACTAATAGACGACGGCAGAGTGGGGCTTAGGGCCACGGCGGTAGATGCAACTACCGTTACCTGCATAGTTGAATTTGGTGGCCAAGTTTCCAACAACAAAGGGATTAATCTGCCAGGGGTCGCGGTCAACGTGCCAGCTCTGAGCGAGAAGGATGAGGTAGATCTTCGCTGGGCCCTAAAACTGGGTGCTGACATGATTGCCCTAAGTTTTGTAAGAAATGCTAAAGATATAGTTCGCGTTCACGAGATCATGGCCGAAGAGGGAACCTTCCTGCCGGTAATTGCAAAGATCGAAAAGCCTCAGGCGGTCGCAGCCCTAGAAGAAATCATTGATGCATTCGATGGAGTGATGGTAGCCCGTGGAGATCTTGGTGTAGAGCTTCCTTTGGAGCAAGTACCGCTTGTGCAAAAGCGCGCCGTTGAGCTTGCAAGACGCTGGGCAAAGCCGGTCATTGTGGCAACCCAAATGCTTGAGAGCATGATTACTGCATCTCGACCAACCCGCGCCGAAACCTCCGATGTCGCGAACGCGGTTCTCGATGGCGCCGATGCGCTGATGCTTTCTGGCGAAACCTCAATCGGCGAGTACCCGCTCGAAACGGTTAAAGTCATGGCAAAAATTATCGAGTCGACCGAAGAGAACGGACTTGAGCGAATTCCTCAACTGGGAACCAAGCCGCACACCCATTCGGGAGCTGTGGTTCGGGCCGCAATGGACATTGCCGAGCTTTTGGGATCCAAGTATGTGTGCGTATTCACTGAGTCGGGAGACACGCTCAAGAGAGTATCCAGGCTCCGTTCCCGAATACCAATCCTCGCCTTCACCCCAAATGAAGAAGTTCGCCGCCAGATGTCTTTAGTCTGGGGAGCAACTACCTTCAAGGCGGATCCGGTAAAGCACACCGATGACATGATCAAACAGGTGGACGAGATTGTCCTAGCCTCGGGCAAGTGTCGCGTTGGGGACGAGGTCGTAATTGTTGCGGGTTCGCCCCCTGGAATACCAGGTTCAACCAATAGTCTGCGCGTTCACCGAGTTGGGGACGCTGTGAATCAGGCGGCTCCGGGTTACGCAAGCTAGCAGAATTAAAGAAAAAATGGCGGTGGAATGATCCACCGCCATTTTTTCGTACCGGAGATGGGAGTCGAACCCACACGCCCTAAGACAACGCATTTTGAGTGCGTCGCGTCTACCATTCCGCCACTCCGGCTTGTTACCTTGGATACTCTACTGGATTAGAAGTAGCAGCAGGATAAAGTAGGGCCATGCAAGAGCCGCTTAGAGTGATAGTAATTGAAGACGAAAGTCTGATTCGTATGGATGTGGTGGCCACCTTGCAGGAGGCTGGTTACGAGGTAATCGGCGAAGGCGCCGATGGAGAAGAAGCAGTTCGTCTGGCGACCGAGTTGGAGCCTGATTTAGTTGTTATGGATATCAAAATGCCCAAGCTGGACGGCATCAGCGCCGCCGAAAAAATCGCAGAGCTGAAGATTCCCGTTGTGTTGCTGACCGCTTTTTCTCAAGCGGATCTGGTCACTAGAGCCGCAGCTGCCGGAGCAATGGCATACGTCACAAAACCATTTAAGCCAACGGACCTGCTCCCCGCAATTCAAATTGCACTCTCTCGTCACGAAGAACTGATTTCGCTGGAAGCCGAAGTTGGCGACCTGAACGAGAGACTAGAAACTCGAAAGCTGATGGATCGAGCCAAGGGTCTTCTGCAGGGCAAGATGGAACTCAGCGAGCCAGACGCTTTTCGCTGGATTCAGAAGGCTTCAATGGACCGCAGGCTCACAATGGCGCAGGTTGCAAAAACAGTTATCGAGCAGCTAAGCGAAAAATAGTTATCAGGCTTTTGGCCGCAGGTAATTCGTGATGCGCACCGTGGACAAGAGCCTGCCGGCTTCGTCGGTCATCTTAATCTCGTGGGTGGTGAGGGTTTTGCCTAATTTCACTGCCACGCAGGTTCCGGTAACTAGTCCCTCCGAAATAGAAGAGTGATGCGAAGCATTTAGCTCGATTCCAACGGCAAAACCCCAAGGGTGAGCGTGAACATTGGCTGCAAAGCTGCCCAGGGATTCGGCTAAAACCACGTGTGCACCGCCATGCAAGAGCCCAATCGGTTGAGTGTTTCCCGAAACCGGCATGGTTGCGACGGCCTTTTCGGCGCTGAGTTCAATGAGCTCAATTCCCATTTTTTGAGCCAGTGAGCCAAGGCCGCGCTCCTTCATAAGCTCATAGGCGTTTTCTGAGGCTGGAACGTCTTTGATAGTCACGGTTATTGTCTCCTTGGCAAAGTAGGCTTGCGGGCATGAGCTCCCCACAAAAGCCTACTCTTTTGCTAATTGATGGCCATTCATTGGCGTTTCGGGCTTTTTATGCCCTGAGTCCAGATAACTTCAAGAATGCGGCGGGTCAGCACACCAACGCGGTGCACGGATTTATTTCGATGATGCTAAACATCCTGGAGCTTGAAAAACCAACTCACCTTTGCGTTGCATTCGACGTGTCTCGAGAAAGCTTCCGGACCATCGAGCTTCCAGAATATAAGGGAACCAGGGGGGAGACCCCCGAGGAATTCATCGGTCAAACCGAGCTCTTGGTGGAGGCGCTAAACGCCATGAATATCAGTTCGGTCTCAAGGCAGAACTTTGAAGCGGATGACCTGCTGGCCTCCCTTGCTTTTCAAGGCGAGCAAGCCGACATGAATGTGCTTGTGGTCTCTGGTGACAGGGATACTTTTCAACTGATTCGTGAAACTGTCACCGTGTTATACCCGGTGAAGGGTGTGATGAACCTGGCAAGAATGGACGATACCGCCGTTTATGAGAAATACGGCGTCCACGCGATTCAATACCCGGAGCTCGCAGCATTGGTGGGAGAGACCAGCGACAATCTAAAGGGTATTCCCGGAGTCGGGCCCAAAACGGCCGCCAAGTGGATTCAGCAGTTTGGGTCACTGACCAAGATTCTTGAGCGCGCTGATGAAATACCCGGCAAGGTGGGCGAAAGTCTAAGGGAGCACCAAGAACTGGCCGTTAGAAACCGGAGGCTCAACCACCTTTTGACCGACCTGGAATTCGATTTCTCGATCGAAGATCTCAAGCTCGGCCCAGTTAATGAATCAGAACTGCAAGAGGTCTTTGCCAAATTATCGTTCCGCACCCTTTTGACTCGGGTTCTCAAGCTGCGCGGCTCAAACGGCTCCCAGCACAATGTCATACGAGCTGAAATTGAGCCTGATAGTGGTCCGGCTTCGGACTCATCTCAACCAACCGCTGCAGCAATCAGCAGGTTAGATTTTGATCTTCCCACTGAACCACCCAAAACCCAAGTGGCCAGTGTTGAAAAGCTTGGGAGCCTAATTAAATCTGGTGAAGCGGCTATTTCGATAGAGATTGCTGAATCCAAAATAGTCGGCTGCGGAGCCGCGACAAAAGATGTTCGGCTGACCTGGGACGGTCAGGATCTAGCCGGACTGATCTTGCTTATCGAAAGCGGCGGTTTCACCGCTTGGGATTCAAAGGGTCTTTCTCGCAGGCTCAATGTCATCGGGGTGAAACTGGGACAAGTTTCAGAAGATGCCCTTCTGGCTTGCTACCTCGATGATCCGGTTACCAAAGATGTAAATCCCGATGCCATGCTTCGAACCCATGCTGGCATCGACATTATTCGCGAGGATGCTAATCAGCTTCTAGCCGAATCAGATCCCTCCCTAGATGCCTGGGTATTCGCGTGCCTGATTGCCGTGATGCTCCCGGAGCTCGAGGCTCAAGATTCGTTGGGGGTTTACCGGGATATCGAAATACCCGCCTCCAGGGTGCTGGCGGCAATGGAACAGCGCGGTATGGCGGTTGACAAGGACATCCTTAGGAGTCAATTTGAAGACCTCACTAGTGAAGTCGAAGTAATCGCGGCCGAGGCATATGCAATCATCGGCCACGAAGTGAATCTTGCCTCTCCAAAGCAGCTCCAAGCCGTGCTATTCGAAGAGCTTGGCATGCAGGGCACTCGAAGCGTAAAGACTGGATTTTCAACCAACGCCGAGGCGCTGGCGACCTTATTTGAACAAACCGAACATCCTTTTTTGGAGCGCCTGCTAGCGCATCGAGATGCCAGCAAGCTAAAGCAAATCACCGAGACCCTAATGAAGGCAATCGAGCCAGATGGCAGAATCCACACCAGCTATTCGCAGGTGGGAACCTCAACCGGCAGGCTATCTTCGGAGAATCCGAACCTGCAAAACATTCCGATCAAAACGATTCGGGGTCAGAAACTTCGAAGCGCGTTTATTGCGGGTGAAGGGTTTGAAACCCTCCTAACGGCCGACTATTCGCAGATTGAGATGCGAATCATGGCGCATCTTTCGCGCGATGAAGGCCTTATCGAAGCCTTCAATGCTGGTGAAGACCTGCACAGTTTTGTTGGCTCAAGAATCTACGGAGTTGAGCCAAAACAAGTGGATGCTGGCATGCGATCCAAAGTTAAGGCAATGAGCTATGGACTGGTTTACGGACTCAGCGAGTTTGGGCTTGGCAGACAACTGCGGATTACAGGTGCAGAGGCTAAACAGCTAATGAGCGACTACTTCGCTAGATTCGGTGGGGTCAAGACCTACCTGGACCAAGTCGTGCAGCACGCCAAAGCACTGGGTTACACGGCCACAATTTATGGCAGAAGAAGACCTTTTCCTGACTTAAACTCCAAGATCTTTCAGGTCCGCGAGAACGCTAGGAGGGCGGCTCTGAACGCACCAATTCAAGGGACTGCGGCTGATGTGATGAAGCTGGCCATGATCAAGGTATTCGACGAAATGAAAGCTTTGGGCCTCAAGTCGGAGCTTTTATTGCAAGTTCACGATGAATTGGTTTTTGCCGTCGCGCCCGGGGAGCTTGAAATTCTCACCGAACTGGCAACCAAAACCATGCGGGACATTGCCAAACTCAGCGTTCCATTAGAAGTTCACATCGGAGTCGGCGCGAACTGGGAACTAGCAGGGCACTAGCAAAACCGCTAGGCTGTGTAAGGTGCCAACGGCATTGATTTCCCCCATTCGTCGGGCCAAAACCATCAATTCAAACTTTGGTTTGGCGCGACCCGAGTAAATAAAAGAAGAAGTAATCTAAATATGGTAACTAAGACAACTGCAAAGCCCGTTCAGGTCGCAGTCAACGACATTGGCTCAAAAGAAGATTTTCTAGCCGCAGTCGAAGCAACTCTCAAATTTTTCAACGACGGAGATCTAATCTCCGGCATCGTCGTGAAGATTGATCGCGATGAAGTACTCCTAGATGTTGGCTATAAGACCGAGGGAGTAATCCCATCCCGCGAGCTTTCTATCCGTCAGGATGCGAACCCGAGCGATATCGTCAAGGTTGGCGACGCAATTGAGGCCCTTGTTCTTCAAAAAGAGGACAAAGAAGGCCGCCTAATTTTATCCAAAAAGCGAGCGCAATACGAGCGCGCTTGGGGTGATGTGGAAAAGATCAAGGAAGCCGATGGCGTTGTAACCGGCACGGTGATCGAAATCGTTAAAGGTGGTGTCATTGTTGACATCGGTCTTCGCGGCTTCCTGCCAGCATCGCTGATTGAACTTCGTCGGGTCCGTGACCTAGCGCCTTATTTGGGTACCGAGGTTGAGGCCAAGATCCTGGAGCTAGACAAGAACCGCAACAACGTTGTGCTTTCTCGTCGGGCGCTATTGGAGCAGAGTCAGAGCGCTAGTCGCACCACTTTCATGAACGACCTAGTAAAGGGCCAGATTCGTACTGGCGTGGTTTCCTCAATCGTAAACTTTGGTGCATTCATCGACTTAGGTGGAGTGGATGGCCTAGTACACGTCTCCGAGTTGAGCTGGAAGCACATTGAGCACGCCAGCGAGGTAGTAGAAGTTGGTCAAGAGGTAACCGTTGAGGTTCTAGAGGTTGACCAGGAACGCGAACGCGTTTCGTTGTCACTCAAAGCAACTCAGGAAGACCCATGGCAGCTATTTGCTCGCACCCACGCGATCGGTCAATACATCCCAGGCAAGGTCACCAAAATTGTTCCGTTCGGTGCGTTTGTTCGGGTGGCCGACGGCATCGAGGGCCTAGTCCACATCTCCGAGCTATCGGCCAGGCACGTTGAGCACGCCGACCAGGTTGTTTCTGTAAACCAGGAAGTCTTTGTGAAGCTCATCGACATCGATCTAGAGCGCCGCAGAATCTCGCTATCCCTGAAGCAGGCACTTGAAGAAGTGGATGCACAGGGTACAGAGTTCAACCCGGTTCTTTATGGCATGAGCGCGGATTACGACGAAAACGGTCAGTACCGTTACCCAGAGGGCTTTGACCCTGCAACCAGCCAATGGAAGCCAGGCTTCGAAGAAGCCCAAACCAAGTGGGAAGCAGAATACGCCGAAGCCCATGCTCGTTGGGAACTTCATAAGGTTCAGGCCAAAGAAGCCGCAGCTCACCTAGCTGCTCTTCCAGAAACTCTAGCCCCGTCGATGGAAGCATCTGCGTCCTCCGGCTCAGCTTCAGACCAGGGAACTCTGGCCGACGATGAGGCTCTTTCCGCATTGCGTGACAAGCTTTCCGGTGACAAAGCCTAAAGACAATCTCAAATCGATGAACCGGGGTGCGAAAGCATCCCGGTTTTCGTTTTATCCTTGAGTGTGCTTATCGGATTAACCGGCGGGATCGGTTCAGGTAAATCCACCGTCGCCAGGCGCTGGGTTGAATTGGGCGCAACCGAAATAGACGCCGACCTTCTGGCCAGGGAGGTTGTCGAGCCCGGAACCAAGGGTCTTGACTCTCTGGCAAAAGCATTCGGTAGTGGGGTCTTGCAATCATCTGGCGAACTAGACCGAAAACAACTTGGTGCCTTGATTTTCAAAGATCAGAGTGCTCGATTGGAAGCTGAAGCAATCCTTCACCCATTAATTCAGGAGCTCGCGGCAAAAAGGGTTGCAGCCACAACTGGAATGATTGTTTATTCAATCCCGCTTCTAGTCGAGACCAAATCAAAACTTCGCTTTGACAAAATCGTGGCAATTAGTTGCAGCGAAGAAACTCGAACCAAGAGGCTTATCGAAACTCGCTCAATGACCGAGGAGCAAGCGCGCTTGAGGGTCGAGGCTCAGGCCAGCGATGAGGAGCGCGAAGCAATCGCCGATTTGGTGATTAATTCGGATTGCTCCCTGCCAGAATTCCTAAAAAGGGCTGATGCGGCCTACGAATCTTTGAGCGCGTAGGGTTAATGGATGCTTGATGATGTCAGACCCTTTCGCGCGGAAACCCCATTTGAGCCGTCTGGAGACCAGCCACAAGCAATCAGCGAAATCACCGAGCGGCTAACTAATGGCGAACGGGACGTGGTTCTGCTTGGTGCTACCGGAACTGGAAAGTCTGCAACCACTGCATGGGTAATAGAGAAGCTGCAACGCCCAACCCTTGTTATTGCTCATAATAAAACCCTGGCCGCCCAACTTGCTTCGGAGCTCAGGGAGATGTTCCCAGATAACGCCGTTGAGTATTTCGTGAGCTACTACGACTACTACCAACCTGAGGCATATGTGCCACAGACCGACACTTTTATTGAGAAGGATTCCACCATCAATGAGGAGGTTGAGCGGCTGCGCTACTCGGCAACCATGTCGCTTTTATCCCGAAGAGATGTAATTGTGGTTGCAACAGTTTCTTGCATCTACGGCCTTGGCGCGCCAAAAGAATATCTTGCCCAGTCTTTGCCACTGCAAGTTGGGCAGAAGATTGACCGAGATGAATTGATTCGCGCGCTGGTTGCTATTCAGTATCAAAGAAATGACGTTGATTTCACCCGTGGTAATTTCAGAGTCAAGGGGGACACCCTCGAGATTATTGCGGTCTATGACGAAGAGGCCACGAGAATTGAGTTTTTCGGCGACGAGATTGAGAAAATTTATCGCATCCATTCTTTGACGGGTGAGATTCTGATGGAGCGCGACTCGGTGGCTATCTACCCGGCCAGCTACTACGTAGCACCGCCGGAAAAGATGGCCCTCGCAATCGAAGCCATCGAGGAAGAACTAGAGACAACCTACAAGGATTTCGAGCGCCAAGGCAAGCTCTTGGAAGCTCAAAGAGTCAAGATGCGCACCACCTTTGACATTGAATCGATCAAGGAGCTTGGCTTCTGCTCGGGTATTGAGAACTACTCGAGACACATTGATGGCAGAGCTCAGGGGGAGCCCTCGGCCTGCTTGCTTGATTATTTCCCAGAGGACTTCCTCACCGTGATTGATGAATCGCACGTTACCGTTTCACAAATTGGGGCCATGTCGATGGGGGACGCATCGCGAAAGCGAACCCTAGTTGAGCACGGTTTCAGACTCCCATCGGCCATGGACAACAGGCCCCTTCGATTTGAAGAATTCCTGCAACGAACTGGCCAAACTCTTTATCTTTCAGCAACCCCATCAAAATACGAACTTGGTTTGGCAGATGGAGTAGTGGAGCAGATCATTCGCCCCACCGGCCTAGTTGACCCCCAGATCCTCGTGAAGCCATCCAAGGGGCAGATTGATGACCTGCTCGAGGAAATTAGGCTTCGCACCGAACGCAATGAGCGAGTTTTGGTAACAACGCTAACCAAGCGTTTGGCCGAGGAGGTAACCGAGTACTTCACCGAGATGGGCGTGCGCGTTAGGTACTTGCACTCTGATGTAGACACTCTGAGAAGAGTTGAAATCTTGCGCGAGCTGCGCCAGGGCCTGTTTGATGTGCTGGTAGGTATCAACCTTCTAAGAGAGGGTCTTGATTTACCCGAGGTTTCCCTAGTGTCGATTCTAGATGCAGATAAAGAAGGCTTCCTGCGCTCCACAACCTCGCTCATTCAGACCATTGGACGGGCCGCAAGAAACATAAATGGCGAAGTACACATGTATGCCGATCGAATAACGGATTCGATGGCCCGCGCTATTGATGAGACCAACCGCAGAAGAGAGATGCAGGTCGCCTACAACCTTGAAAACGGCATTGATCCGCAGCCGCTGAGAAAAAAGATTGCCGACATAACAGATCAGTTGATGCGGGAAGAAGTTGATACCCAGTCCCTAATCGACTCACTCAAAAAAGACAGCAAGGCTAAGGGCCAAGCACCCAACATGCGTGGCCGCAAAGACATCGGCGCCAAAGGCGCCGAACACCTTCTTGGGATCATTCTCGACCTAGACGCCCAGATGAAATTGGCAGCCAGTGAACTGAAGTTCGAGTTAGCAGGAAGAATAAGGGACGAAATCGGGGAACTCAAGCGAGAGCTTAGGCAGTTAGAAGCTGCCGGTCATGCGTAAGCTTCTCGGGTGACTATTAAGACTCCCAAAGGCCCAAAGCTCTCAATCAAGGGCGCGCGCGTTCACAACCTTAAGAATTTAGATCTAGACATACCAAAAAACTCAATGGTGGTGTTCACGGGACTCTCGGGCTCGGGAAAATCCTCGCTGGCTTTTGACACGATTTTCGCCGAGGGTCAACGCCGCTATGTTGAATCACTCAGCGCCTACGCCAGGCAATTCTTGGGCCAGGTTGACCGACCCGATGTTGATTTTATCGAAGGACTCAGCCCTGCAGTTTCGATCGATCAAAAATCAACCAACCGAAACCCACGTTCCACTGTTGGCACCATCACCGAAATTCACGATTATTTGCGATTGCTCTGGGCCAGAATCGGAATTCCACACTGTCATGTTTGTGGGGAGGTTATTGCCAAACAAACTCCGCAGGCGATAGTCGATCAGCTCATGGAATTACCGGACGGCACAAAATTTCAACTACTAGCTCCCATTGTTCAGCAAAAAAAAGGCGAATTCGTCGATCTTTTTGCATCCCTTCAGGCGCAGGGTTACGCCAGAGCAGTGGTTGATGGCGAAACCATAGTCCTCAGCGATGCCAAGTCACTCAAAAAGTCCTTTAAGCACGATATATCAGTGGTTGTGGATCGGCTGGCGATGAAACCCGAGGTCATCTCTCGCCTAACCGACTCCATTGAGACCACACTTAAGCTGGCTGACGGAAGGGTAGTGGTGGACTTTGTTGATGAAAAGCGCACTCGCACTTTTTCTGAGCGACTCAGTTGCCCTAATGAGCACGATTTGGCGCTAACTGAGATTGAACCCAGAACCTTCAGTTTCAATGCCCCCTTCGGCGCCTGTCCGGTTTGCTCTGGTCTTGGCACCAAGATGGCAGTTGATGTAGACCTAGTGATTGGCGACCCTGGCAGCAGTATTCGCGAGGGTGTAATCCTTCCTTGGTCGACCCAGGGTAAGGGTCTTTATAGCTATTTTGTGAGGCTGCTTGATGGTTTAGCAACCGACCTTGAGTTCAGCCTCGACACCGCGTGGGAGAAACTCCCCGAAGAGACTCAGGCAGCCATTTTGCGCGGAAATGACTTTGAGGTGCAAGTGAAGTGGCGCTCGCGATTCGGCCGAGAAATGCGCTACACCTCGGGATTTGAGGGAGTGCTTCCCTATATCGAACGACGCTATCTGGAGTCGGAAAACGACTGGTCCCGAGGCAAATGGTCTGATTTTTTGAGAGAAATTCCTTGCCCGGCTTGTGATGGTGCGAGATTGCGACCAGAGGTATTAGCGGTGACGGTGCACGGCAAATCGATTCATGATGTCGCCGCCTTGAGTCTCTCGAAGGCCCATGATTTTTTTGATGGGCTAGAGCTCACCCAGCGCGAGGCTACGATTGCGGCTCAGGTGCTTCGCGAGATCAGAGCTAGGCTCGATTTTTTGCTAGCCGTTGGTTTGGATTACCTATCCTTGGAGCGTGCCGCAGGCTCACTTTCAGGCGGTGAAGCCCAGCGAATCCGTTTGGCCACTCAAATTGGTGCTGGGTTGACCGGGGTGCTTTACGTGCTTGACGAGCCCAGCATTGGCTTGCACCAGCGGGACAACCGCCGATTGATTGAGACTCTTCTCAAACTTCGCGATTTGGGAAACACGTTGATCGTAGTTGAGCACGATGAAGACACGATTCGGGCGGCCGACTGGCTGGTGGACATCGGCCCGGGTGCCGGCCTAAATGGTGGCCAAGTTGTTCATTCCGGTAGCTACCAAGAGATCCTCAAGAATCCGAACTCCGCAACCGGAGCCTACCTATCCGGCCGAAGCAAGATTGAAACCCCAGCCAAGCGTCGAAAGGTAGATCCAAAGCGCAAAATCAGAGTCGTTGGAGCGCGAGAGAATAACTTGCAAAACGTAGACGTCGATTTCCCGCTCGGTGTCATGACTGCAGTAACCGGAGTTAGCGGTTCCGGTAAGTCGTCTTTGGTGAACGATGTTCTTTACGAAGTGCTTGCCAACAAGCTGAACCGCGCTAAAGGTGTTGCTGGGAAGCACACTCGAATCGAAGGCTTAGAGCAACTTGACAAAGTTGTGCACGTTGATCAAGCCCCGATTGGTAGGACACCAAGATCCAACCCCGCAACCTATACCGGCGTCTTTGATAAAATTCGCGCCCTTTTCGCGGAGACACCCGAGGCCAAGGTTCGTGGCTATCAGCAGGGAAGATTCTCGTTCAACGTAAAAGGCGGCAGGTGCGAGACCTGCTCCGGGGATGGCACCATTCGAATCGAAATGAATTTTTTACCCGATGTCTATGTGATGTGTGAAGACTGCAAGGGAGCGCGATATAACCGGGAGACCCTGCAGGTGAAATACAAGGGGGCCTCGATTGGTGATGTTCTGAATATGCCAATCAATGATGCGGCCGAGTTCTTCGCGCCAATCAACTCAATCGCAAGATTCTTGAACACTCTGGTCGATGTTGGCCTGGGTTATGTAACTCTTGGCCAGAGCGCCACCACACTCTCGGGCGGAGAGGCCCAACGAGTCAAACTCGCCACCGAACTGCAGCGTCGATCAACCGGTAAGACGATTTACGTATTGGATGAACCGACCACTGGTCTGCACTTTGAGGATGTCCGAAAGCTTCTGTTGGTTCTCAACGGTCTGGTCGAAAAGGGCAACACCGTGATTGTGATCGAACACAACCTCGATGTGATTCGCTGCGCCGACTGGGTAATTGACTTGGGTCCAGAAGGCGGTTCAGGGGGAGGCCTGGTGGTAGCTCAGGGCACTCCTGAAAAGATTGCCAAATCACCCGATAGCCACACCGGCAAATTTCTTGGCGAGCTTTTGGGGTAGCGATGGCTAAAGACCTGTCGTTTAGACCTGCAACCGGCGAAATACCGACTAAGCCGGGGGTTTACCGTTTTTTGGATGCCACCGGCCGAGTGCTCTACGTCGGTAAAGCTAAGAACCTTCGAGCCAGGCTGTCCAATTATTTTGGGCCGCTAGAAAAACTTCACGAGCGGACACAGCGCATGCTGCTAAAAGCTAGAGATGTTAAATGGACCATAGTAGACACCGAATACGATGCGCTGACTCTTGAATTTCAATGGATTAAAGAGTTTGACCCGCCCTATAACGTCCGTTTTCGAGACGATAAAACCTACCCATATCTAGCCATCTCGATGGCCGATGAGGTGCCCAGAGTCTTTATAACTAGAAATCGAACCCTGAAGGGGGTTCGCTACTTTGGGCCCTACACCCACTCTTGGGCACTCAGAGAAACCCTAGATACGCTATTGAAGGTTTATCAGATGCGCTCTTGCTCAACAGGCATTTATCAAAGAGCCAAGCGTCAAAATCGCCCCTGCCTTTTGGCAGATATTGGAAAGTGTTCGGCACCTTGCGTGGACTGGATAACAAAACCAGAGCACAAGGCAGTGGCCAAGAGATTTGGGGATTTTGTCGCATCTGGTAATGATTCACATGTGGCAGTGCTCCGAGAAAAAATGCAAGACGCTTCACTGCTTGAGAACTACGAGTTAGCGGCTCATTATCGAGATGATGTTGCCGCCTTGGAAAAGGTCTTGGAAAAGAGCACAGTGGTTCTTTCAGAGGCGATTGATGCCGACCTAATAGGTCTTGAGCGAGATGAGCTTTCGGCAGCTGTTTCCTTATTTATTATTCGAGGCGGCAGGATTCGAGGTAACCGCTCGATGGTGGTCGATCTTGAGCTTGATCGCAGCAATGAAGAGTTGGTGGAATACGTTCTGCAGGAGATCTACACGCCAACCGAGAGGCTTGCAGCCACTGAGGTGCCAAAGAACATATGGGTTCCCGAGATGCCTGCCGACGCCAAGCAGGTTGAGGCATGGCTGAGCTCCATCAGAGGCTCCTCAGTTCGAATTCAGGTTCCGATTCGCGGCGAAAAGGCGATCATAGCCAAGACCGCCAAGGCAAACGCGGCGCATGCCTTGCAGGCTTATAAGCTAAAACGCACCAGTGACTTTACGGCCAGAGCCGATGCGCTCGCGGGCATTCAGCGGGCGCTCAACATGGAAAACGCGCCCTTGAGAATTGAATGCTTTGACATCTCACATCTGGGTGGCACCGGAACTGTGGGATCAATGGTCGTTTTCGAAGACGGTCTTCCTAAAAAGGACCACTATCGGAAGTTCAGTCTCGAGACGGCGGATGACACCGAATCTATCTATCAGGTGCTCATGCGGCGCTTGAAATACTTGGCCGAGGATCAAAAAAGTTCAGAGAAATTTAGCTACCGTCCGGCACTAATGCTCATCGATGGCGGGATGCCTCAACGAAACGCCGCACTCAGGGCCCTTAAGGATTCTGGGGTGCAGGGTGTCACCATTGCAACCTTGGCAAAAAGACTCGAAGAGATTTTTGTCTCTGGAACCGATTACCCGATTATCCTGCCCAGAACATCGGAGGAGCTGTTCTTGTTGCAGCGTATTCGGGACGAGGCTCATCGGTTCGCCATTGCAGCGCAGAGGGCATCGCGTAGCAAGTCAATTTCAAGCCAGTTGCTTGAAATTCCGGGACTCGGGGAAGCTAGGGCCAGAGCACTCTTGCGAAAGTTCGGTTCACTTAAGCGAATCCGAGTTGCCTCGCTGGCGGAAATCAGCGATTTGCCAGGGTTCAGCGCCAAATTGGCCCAACAAATAAAAGAATCCCTACCAAACTAAGTTTTTCCCAACCACGCGACACGCCGAGAGGATAATCTATTAGGCGACTCGGATTGGGGAGAGATGGACGTGAACAAGAAGCCTGAACTACTTGTAGTAACAGGCATGTCCGGCGCCGGTCGTTCGACTGTGGGAAACGCCTTGGAAGACCAAGGGTGGTATGTCATTGATAATCTTCCACCACAATTATTGGGTCCGATTAATGATTTATTTTCTCTTAGTAAAGCCAATCTTCCGAAAATAGCGGTCATCATCGATGTCCGCGGCGGTGAGTTCTTCAACGAACTGCAGACCTACATGCAGCAACTTCGCAACCGAGAGATAAACGTTCGGCTTTTGTTTCTGGAGGCAAATGATTCGGCACTGGTAAAAAGATTTGAGTCGGTCAGGCGCCCACACCCATTGCAGGACGATGGCACGGTACTGGACGGCATCGGCCGAGAAAGGGCAGAGCTGCTGAATCTTCGTGAGAGTGCCGATGTGGTGTTTGATACTTCCGATTCAAACGTGCACCAACTCACAAACCGAGTGAATGAGGCGTTTTCCGCCTCTAACTCTGGCCTCAAGATAAATGTATTGAGCTTCGGTTTTAAATATGGCCTGCCCGCCGATTCTGATTTAGTGGCAGACGCTCGGTTTATCTCAAATCCACACTGGAAAGAAGACTTGCGCGACAAGACTGGCAATGATCCCGAGGTTTTGGCATACGTGCTTGAGCAACCCGAAGTAGAAGAGTTTATTGAGAATTATGTTGCAACGCTGCGGATTGTTCTCAAAGGATATCGCAAGGAAAATAAAAGATTCGCAACTATTGCCATCGGTTGCACCGGAGGTAAACACCGTTCTGTGGCATTGGTTAACACCATCGCAAAAATTCTTAGCGATGAGGATGATGTTAAGGTTTCGGTGCAACACCGCGACCTAGGCAGAGAGTAGAAATTTGGTAATAACGCAAGCAATCAAAGACGAACTAGCGCGCGTACCAGTCGGAAAAGGCGTAGAGCGAGCAGCTGAGCTCGCCACTATCCTCAGGTTTTGCGGCGGCTTGCACCTAATCTCGGGAAGAATTGCCATAGAGGTGGAGCTGGACTCTTCGACTCTAGCCAGGCGACTCTCAAGGGCAATCTCCGAGCTTTATGGAATCCAATCGGAACTTACAGTGGTCGGAGCTAGTGGGGTTCGCAAGCACAGCGGCTACCAGATTCGCGTTATGCGCGATGGAGAATTACTTGCCAGGCAAACTGGACTTATCGACAATAAGGGGCGTCCAGTCAGGGGACTTCCAGCGACCATGATCTCATCGACTCTAGAAGAGGCCAAGGCAATCATGCGAGGGGCATTTTTAGCCAATGGTGTCCTCACAGACCCGGTTCGCACCACATCTTTGGAGATCACGGCTCCCGGCAACGAAGCCGCCATGGCGCTGGTGGGTATTGCGCGCCGGTTGGGTGTCAGCGCTAAGGCCCGTGAAGTCAGAAACGTTTACCGCGTGGTGATCCGCGATGGTGAAGCAATTACGCATATTTTGCGAGAAATGGGTTGCACAAATCAGGTCGAGAAGTGGGAAGACCTAAGAACTAGAAGAGAGGTTCGCGGGGTTGCCAATCGACTAGCAAACTTTGATGATGCCAACCTTCGAAGAAGCGCTCAGGCCGCGGTTGCAGCCGGAGCCAGAGTTCAAAGAGCACTCGAAATTCTTGGCGATCGAGCACCAAGGCACCTAAAGTACTCCGGTGAGCTTAGGCTTCAGCACAAAGAGGCTTCGCTAGATGAGCTTGGCAGATTGGCAGATCCCCCCATGACAAAGGATGCGATCGCAGGGCGAATCAGAAGACTACTGGCAACCGCGGATAAGCTGGCCTCAGAACTAGGCATCCCCGATACTGAATCGGCCATCGATTATTTGATAGAGGAATAAAACGGTAAAGCCCAAGCTTGGGCCCAAATAAGAAAGAGAGATTTAAATGACCTACTCACTACCAGAACTTTCCTACGATTACGCGAGCCTTGAGCCACACATTTCGGCAAAAATAATGGAGCTACACCACAGCAAGCACCATCAGGCTTATGTCACAGGTGCCAACGCAGCGCTAGAGGCGATGGCAAAGGCCCGCGAAGCAAATGATTTTGCCAGTCTCCCAAAATTGCAAAAAGATCTTGCCTTTAACCTCGGCGGCCACATAAACCACAGTACTTTTTTTAAGAACCTATCGCCAGAGACTCAAGAGCCAAGCGGTGACTTACACGCGGCGATAGCCGAATATTTTGGATCATTTGAGGCCTTTAAGAATCACTTCACTGCGGCCGCAATGGGAATCCAAGGCTCTGGTTGGGCTTACCTAGCCTGGGACGCCATTGGAAACCAAATGATCATCGGACAGCTTTACGATCAGCAAGGTAATCTGCCGATTGCCACGCTGCCGCTTCTGATGTTGGACATGTGGGAGCACGCTTTTTACCTTGATTACTACAATGTCAAAGCTGACTACGTAAAGGCTTTTTGGAACATAATCAACTTTGAGGATGTTTCTAATAGGTTTGCAGCGGTGAAGGTGAATAGCAAGTCGCTCCTGCTAGGCTGAGTGCTTCTGCCCGATGGAGCGTGGAATACATTCGTAAATCCATTTTAGAACTGGAGATTTCCCGTGACTCGTGTTGGCATTAATGGTTTTGGTCGTATTGGCCGCAATTATTTGCGTGCAGCTTTATCCCAAAACTCAAACCTAGAAATCGTTGCAGTAAACGACTTGTCAGACCCCAAGAGCTTGGCTCATCTTCTAAAGTACGACTCCATTGCAGGGCGCTTAGACGCAGCCGTATCGGTGGATGGCGACAGCATTATCGTGAATGGCCAAGCCATCAGGGTCTTGGCTGAGCGCGACCCGGCAAACCTGCCATGGGGGGAGCTCGGGGTTGACATCGTTATTGAGTCAACCGGACGGTTCACCAATGCCGATGATGCAAAAAAGCACATTGCAGCTGGGGCCAAAAAGGTCTTGATCTCTGCTCCTGCGACCAACGAGGATGCAACATTTGTTATCGGCGTGAACGACCACCTTTACGATCCGGCCAAACACCACATCATCTCCAACGCTTCCTGCACCACAAACTGTCTAGCCCCATTGGCTAAGGTTTTCCACGATAAGTGGGGCATCAAAAACGGACTTATGACCACTGTCCACGCCTACACCGCTGACCAAAACCTGCACGATGGCCCGCACGAGGACCTGCGACGCGCTCGCGCTGCGGCAATCAACATTGTGCCATCTTCTACCGGTGCCGCCAAGGCAATCGGGCTGGTAATGCCTGAACTAAAGGGCAAGTTGGATGGCTTTGCCCTTCGAGTTCCAGTTCCAACCGGTTCGATCACAGACTTGACCATCACAACCGACGCCACCGTGACAGTTGAAGAGATAAAGGCCGCTTATAAGGCTGCTGCAGAGGGGCCCCTGAAAGGCATCCTGCTTTACACAGAGGAGCCGATCGTCTCTTCCGACATAGTCGCGGATCCACACTCCTCAATCTTTGACGCAGGTCTAGTGCGAGTCATTGATAAGACAGTGAAGCTATCCAGCTGGTATGACAACGAGTGGGGCTACTCAAACCGCTTAGTTGAGCTAACCGAACTGGTTGCCTCGAAGCTCTAATGCTTAGAACTCTCCATGCTGCTGGCGATCTCGCTGGCAAGCGCGTTATTTTGCGCTGCGATCTAAATGTTCCGGTCAAAAATGGGGTTATCACTGACGACGGAAGAATCAGAGCTTCGCTTCCAACTATTAAGAAATTGGTTGATCTTGGGGCAAAAGTGATCCTTTGTTCTCACCTGGGTCGACCGGAAGGCGAACCAGTTCAAGAACTCACACTCGCCCCAGTTGCCCTAAGGCTCGAAGAATTGCTCGGTCAGCCAGTTGTTTTTGCAAACGATACTGTCGGCCCGCAGGCCAAGGCTGCCGCCAAGCTGCTGGAAGATGGCGGAGTCGCTCTGGTTGAGAACCTCAGATTCAGTAAAGCCGAAACCAGCAAGGACTCGGATGAGCGGAACAGCTTCGCCAAAAAGCTGGCCGACCTCGGCGAAATTCTAGTGAGCGATGGTTTTGGGGTAGTGCACCGCAAGCAAGCCAGTGTTTACGAGCTCGCAAAAATTATCCCGAGCTACGCCGGGGGTCTGATTGAATCTGAATTAGAGGTCTTGAATAAGCTGACTCATGAACCAGTGCGGCCATACACCGTGGTCCTGGGTGGCTCGAAGGTCTCCGACAAGCTCGGGGTACTCCGGCAGCTGCTGCCTAAAGTAGACCGTCTCGTAATTGGCGGGGGGATGGTTTTCACCGTCCTAGCGGCCCTGGGTCACAAAGTTGGCAAGAGTCTTCTGGAGTCTGATCAAATTGAAACGGTTAAAATCTTTTTGGAGCAAGCTGCGGCTCTGGGCGTAGAAGTAATTTTGCCCACTGATATTTTGGTGGCATCATCTTTTGCCCCAGACGCCGAGTTCGAAGTTGTCGATTCCGACAAGATTGAGTCGACTAGTTTCGGAGAATCCGGTATTGGTCTAGACATTGGACCCGAGTCCGCAATCGCCTTTGCGGCCCTTGTCTCTTCATCGAAGACCGTTTTTTGGAACGGTCCGATGGGGGTCTTTGAATTTGCAAACTTTGCCGGCGGCACCAGAGCGGTCGCTCATGCACTCAGCGAGCTGAACGGACTCGGGGTCGTTGGCGGCGGGGACTCCGCTGCGGCTGTTCGACTTTTGGGCTTTGATGAAAGTAAATTTGGGCACATTTCAACCGGCGGAGGCGCCAGCTTGGAATTTCTTGAAGGCAAGCACCTACCCGGGTTGGAGGTCCTAAATGACTAGTCGCATACCGCTAATCGCAGGAAACTGGAAGATGAACCTAGATCATTTTCAGGCGATTGCTTTGATACAAAAACTTAGCTGGACGCTGGCAGATGCCGACCACGATTACGAAAAGGCTGAGGTGGCAGTGTTTCCTCCCTTTACCGACCTTAGAACAGCTCAGACTCTGATCGATACCGAGAAATTCAAGCTCGTGATCGGGGCGCAAGATGTCTCTCGTCATCAAAGCGGAGCCTTCACCGGAGAGGTTTCAGGAGCTTTTTTGGCAAAGCTGAACGTTAAGTACGTGCTCATCGGCCACTCCGAACGACGTCAGTACCACTCCGAAACTGACGAAATTTTGAATGCCAAGGTTGCCGCAGCCTGGAAGCACGGACTGGTTCCAATTATTTGCGTTGGTGAGACCCTCGAAGAGCTTGAGTCTCAAGGGCAAGCGGCGGTTCCTATTGCTCAGGCATTGGCTGCTTTATCGGGGCACGAAACTCTCGGTGAGTTTGTAATCGCCTACGAGCCGGTTTGGGCCATTGGCACCGGCAAGGTCGCGACTCCAGCTGAAGCCGAAGCTGTGGCGAAAGCGCTAAGGGCGGCAATCACCCAAGAGTTTGGTCAAGAATCTGGAAATAGCCGTATTCTTTACGGAGGTTCAGTCAAAGCAAACAACGTCGCAGGCTTTTTGGCTTCGGGAGAAGTAGACGGGGTTTTGGTTGGGGGAGCCTCACTTGATGCCGACGAGTTTGCCGGCATTGCCCGATTCCAAAAGCACATAGTCCTATAATTTCCACGAGCGCCCGCTAATCAAAGGATCCAAATGGCTGCCCTTCAAACCGCACTGCTGGTATTGCTTGCAATCACCAGCGTGCTTCTCATCATGCTGATTTTGCTTCATAAGGGTCGAGGTGGTGGCGTCGCCGACATGTTCGGCGGTGGCGTGACATCGACAATGAGCTCCTCGGGAGTCGCTGAGAAAAACCTTAACCGCATCACAGTCGCGCTGGCTTTGGTCTGGTTACTTGTTATCGTGACCCTGGGCCTGTTTACTCGATTTGGCTGGGCCTGATGAGCAACTCATCCTCTATTAGGGGAGCGAGAGTGGGAGCTGGCCCAATGGGCGAGCAGGACCGTGGCCATAAGGTCGAAAAGATTCGAATGAGTTTTTACTGCTCTAACGGGCACGAAACTCACCCCTCATACGCTGCCACGGTTGCAAGCGAAGAGATTCCAAGTGAGATAGATTGCCCTAACTGTGGGCTGCCTGCAGGAGTAGACAAGGCCAATCCCCCAGTGGTGGCGAAAGTTGAGCCCTATAAAACTCACCTGGCTTATGTCAAAGAGCGACGCAGCGACGAAGAAGCGCAGGATATTCTTGACGAAGCGCTGCAGTCGATCAAGGAGCGTCGCGAACGCGCTGCAGCCTCGGCTAAAGCGCGCGGCTAACTTCTTGATCTAGAAACCAGTTGGTGGCCGAACGCCCAGTTATTTTTGCAGCCGGGAGCTCACACGCTGGATCATTAAGAATTGATTTTGTCACGGCAGCCTTGGCCTCTCCAGAAACTAAAAACCACACCTTTTCGCTTCGATTTAGCGCCTGATAACTAAAGCTCAGCCGCTGCGCTGGGGGTTTTGGTGAATCGGTTTCAGCCACGATCCAAGCTTCAGGGTGCTGATGCCCTGGGAACAAAGAGGCCACGTGACCATCGGGGCCCATACCCAGAATCAGGATGTCGAAAATCGCCTCATCTTGAGACAATAGGCCTAACTCTCGGGTAATCAATGAGTCAAACTCAATTCGAGCGAGCTCGAGAGTGCTGATTGAGTCGGGGTAGCGAAAGAGCCTGGCGGCCCGAAGTTCAGGCCAAGCCTCGAGGGCTTGATGTTCATTTCGATCCGAATCATCAAGTGGGACAAATCGCTCATCACCAAAAAAAACATCAAGTTTTGCCACGGGAATCTCCAGGGCTCTTAAGTCTTTCAGGATTTGGATACCTAGGGTTCCGCCAGTCAGGACCATCCTGACTCTTGGCTTGTGCTCAAGGAGTCTCTTAATTTCTTCGGCTATTTCTAGAGCGGCGGCCATTGCTAAAAGCGTGGGGTTTTCTAAGACCCTAATTTCAGCGTTCACTGCCGAACCCTTTTGTCAGAACTTGGCCGTAGACAACATCTTCACCTAGGAACCTCATGTCCTCAACAAGGCAGTCCTGGTCGCTGCGTTGTGGCAGCAATATCGAGCTATCAGGTGCGCCAATTTGCCGGATTTGCGCAACATCTTGACTTCTGATGATTTCTAGTGCGCCCTTATCAAAACTGATGCGAACTCCCGCGATCCCAGTCACCTGTGTTTCATTGAGCACATCGTTGATTTTGGCCTTGATGCCCAAGTGTTGTTCAAGCCAGCTGGCTAAAAGGTAGGCACTGGGGGACTGGGCGGAGCCAAACACTTCAATTGAGGTTACTGGGCGGTCGGAATGTTGTTCAAAAAGGGCGGTTATTTGAGCTCTCCACAGAGTGATTCTCGTCCAGGCCATGTCTCCGTCACCCGGTTGATAATTCTCTGCCAGTCTTTTTAAAAACTCAATCGGCGAGCTCTGGCAGGCGGAGTCGGTGATTCTACGGCTGGCGATTTTGCCGATGGCTGTTTTCGCGGGGTTGCCTTGGCAAGCTGAAGGCCACCATGCAACAACTGGCGCGTCCGGAAGTAGCAATCCCATCACCAACGATTCTTGATTTGTCGCAGCTCGACCGTGAGCCTTCAAGATAATCACTTCAGAGGCGCCGGCATCTCCGCCGACTCTGATCTCAGCATCTAGACGACTGTCTGATCCGTTGTCAGCGTCTTCGGCTAGAACAATTATTCTCGAAGGGTGAAGCCTAGAGGCACCATTAGCTGCTTTGACGGCGGATTCGATGTGCTCAAAATCAGTCTCTATCAAAAGGGTTAAAACTCTTCCAAGTGCTACCACGCCTCCCGAATCCCTGAGGTCTTGAATACGCTTGGCCACCTTCGAGGTGGTGGTGTTTGGTAGATCAACTATCACGGTCGTCTCCAAACTCTGCCGTCAACCTCGAGCATCTGCTCTGCTCCTATCGGACCCCAGCTACCAGGGGCGTACTGCTGGGGTAGGGCGTGCTCCTCCCAGAACTTCACGATTGGATCAAGAATCTCCCAGGAGAGTTCAACTTCACGTTGCCTAGGAAATAGCGGCGGTTCTCCCAAAAGCACGTCCAAAATCAAACGCTCGTAAGCCTCGGGGCTATCCTCTGTGAATGCGTGCCCGTAGCCAAAGTCCATGGTGACATCGCGCACCTGCATCGCTGGTCCCGGCACCTTTGAGCCAAACCTAGTGGTAACACCCTCGTTGGGTTGCACACGAATCACTAGGGCATTTTCACCCAGTAGTGAGGTTTGAGATTCTGCAAAGAGCTTCTGGGGAGCGCGCTTAAAAACAATCGCAATCTCGGTAACTCTTCTGCCGAGCCTTTTGCCAGCTCGAAGATAAAAGGGAACTCCCTGCCAACGCGGATTATCCACATCCAACCTCATCGCAGCGTAGGTCTCGGACTTACTCAACGGGTTGGCACCCTCCTCCGATAAGAAGCCGACCACCTCTTCTCCTCCTTGCCAGCCGCCAGAGTACTGCCCGGTTGCGGTGTGCTTGGCTAAATCTTTTGGCAGTCTCACCGCGGCTAGCACTTTTTCTTTTTCGTGCCGCAGATCAGCAGCATCAAAGCTCTCGGGCTCTTCCATAGCGGTAAGCGCGAGAAGCTGCAGTAGGTGGTTTTGAATCACATCACGCGCCGCACCTATGCCGTCGTAATAACCAGCCCTAGACCCAATGCCGATATCTTCGGCCATAGTAATCTGCACGTGATCAACGTATTTCGAGTTCCAAAGTGGCTCGAACATCTGATTAGCGAACCTAAGCGCAAGAATATTTTGCACGGTTTCTTTTCCCAAGTAGTGGTCGATTCTAAATACCGAATCAGCCGGGAATACCCGCTCCACTACCTCGTTGAGCTCTTTTGCAGTTTTTAGATCTGAGCCAAAGGGTTTTTCAATGACCACCCTGCGGAATTCGCCGGCTGCGGCTTTGGCCAGCCCGCTTCGCTCGAGCTGATTAATTACTAGCGGGAAATCACGTGGAGGGATTGACAGATAAAAAGTGTGATTGCCAGAGGTACCTCGAACTCGGTCTAGCTCGGCGACCGTCTCGCGTAATTGATCGAATGCCGCAGGATCATCATGCTGACCAGAAACAAAGCGAATCCCCTTAGCAAGCTGCTGCCAGACTTCCTCTGACCAAGGAGTTCGCGAGTGACTCTTCACGGCATCGTAAACAATCTTTTCAAAGTCTTCTCGACTCCAGTCGCGCCGAGCAAAGCCAACAAGCGAAAAAGCCGGCGGCAATAAACCTCGGTTGGCCAAATCGTAGATTGCTGGCATTAGTTTTTTGCGCGATAAGTCTCCAGTCACTCCAAACAGAACCAGACCAGAGGGTCCGGCAATCTTTTGAATCCTGCGGTCGGCAAAATCGCTTAGCGGGTTAGTACTCACTTACCAATAACCTTCACAAGCCTTGAAAGATCAGACAGTGGTTCGCCAAAATCTAGAGTCAGAACCGGCAAGCCGTTTTCAGCCAAAACCTTTGCGTCCCCTTGAGCCTGTGACGATATCAGAGTTCCAAAAGTGAAAGGTCTGCCCTCAATCTCAAGATCCATGCCGTGGTTTCCGGTGATGATTAGAAAAACGCCCTGCCTCGGACCCCCCTTGTGATATTGACCGGTAGAGTGCAAAAAACGCGGACCCCAACCGAAGGTCACTGGAACCTGGGCCTTTGCTGCAATCAAGTCCCTGAGAGCGACAAATTGCGGGTACTCGGGGCGGCTTAGGTAAACCTGAATCGAAAGGTAGCTTCCTTTTTTAATTTTTTCCAGCAATTCGTCAACGGCGCTCTGCAGGGTGCTGCCGACAAATTCAAAACCGTAGGCCTTGGCGGCTATTCCGCCATCAACAAAATCGGCTTCCACATTTAGGGTGGGGGAGTCCAAAAGGGCCCGGGATGCTATTTTGGCCGATTCAACATTGGGTTGGTCGAAGGGGTTGATTTGCATCAAATAGCCTGCGATTACGACGGCATACTCCCAAAGTAAAAATAGCTCGCCGAGACTGCCCGAGAACGTGATGTCCTCAACATCGGGACTCAAGGGAGAAAACTTGATCAACAGCGTGTCACTACCAAGATTTTTTATCTCCGGAGCGCTTGATGTGATAGCCACCGGCAAAATTCCTTTTTGCTCCTTGCCGGTCGATTCAGCTACTAACTGTTCAACCCAATCACCAAAGCCGGCCAACCCATCCGACTCGATCAACAACTTATCTTTAATACCATCTTCTCCGGCGCTTCTAGCAAGCGCGGCCCCGAGCCACAGGCTCGGGTTGTCTAGGGAGTCTGAGGTAAGTGTTGGATTCGATCTTGTTGCCGAAGCAATCAGACCGGCTATGTCCGAACCGGCCAAGCCTGAAGGCACCAGCCCAAAAGCGGTGAGGGCCGAGTATCTTCCGCCAACATTCGGATCCGCATTGAAAACTCGGTAACCGGCCTCACGTGAATCTACATCTAGAGCGGAGCCCGGGTCGGTCACAATCACAATTCTTGTCTTTGGATCTATGCCTGCAGTTCGAAAAGCCGCCTCGAAAGCACGCTTCTGACTGTCAGTCTCTAGGGTCGAGCCTGACTTTGAAGACACCACCACAACTGTTGTGGCAAGTTGAGTCATGGCAGCGGCTACCTGATCTGGAGCTGTTGAATCCAGCACCGTGAGCGCTACCTTAGAGGTCTTGGTTATTACCTCAGGGGCGAGAGAAGAGCCCCCCATCCCACAAAGCACGACTCTATTTAGACCTAGCGCTCTGACTTCATCGCGCAAAATTAGAATCTCAGGAATTAGATCGAGCGAGGTTTCGCTTGATTCAACCCAACCCAATCGAGCACTGGCTTCTGCTTCCGCGGCACTTCCCCAAATGCTCGAGTCTTTTGATCTGATTCGAGAGGCTATTGAGTCTCCAATAAGGCCTTCAACTGTCTCTAAGAGTTGAGTTTCTAACTGCTTTGAGAGCTGCAACTTCAATTGGAATCCTTCAACGCTTTCTCCACGGTTGCAACTAGCTCATCCCAAGAAACACTGAACTTTTCAACGCCCTCTTTTTCTAGTAATTCGGTGACATCGTCAAAATCGACCCCGGCTTCGGAGAGTTTTTCCATAAATGCCGCGGCTAACTCAACTTGGTTGCGGATTGAGTCATCTGGAATAATGCCGTGCTCAAAGGTCGCCATCATGGTCTTTTCTGGCATGGTGTTCACCAGGTCCCGAGACACCAGCTGGGTCACGTAAAGCGTGTCATCAAGAGTTGGGTCCTTTACTCCAGTTGAGGCCATCAGGGGTCTCTGCAGCTGAGCTCCGAGGTCACTGAGCACCTGCCATTCAGCGCTGGAGAATCGGTCAAGAAATAGCTGGTAGGCGAGTCTGGCGTTAGCCAGGGCTGCCTGGGACTTCAGTTCCTCTCGACCCAGGGCTTCAAGTCTTTTGTCAACCTCGGTGTCTACCCGAGAGACAAAAAATGACGCCACCGAGTGGATCTTTCTCAGATCTTTGCCATTGGAATTGGCCTTAGTTAGGCCAGCGAAATACGCATCGATTACTTCGTTATAGCGAAGCGTCGAAAAAATCAAAGTAACGTTCACGCTGATACCCGCTGCGGTGACCTCTTCAATCGCCTGAAGTCCCGCCCTTGTAGCGGGGATTTTAATCATCACGTTCTCGCGGCCAACCAATTCGTAGAGCTCTAGCGCCTGCTTGATGGTGCTTTTAGCATCATGAGCGAGCCTTGGCTCTACCTCAATTGAAACTCGACCATCAACCCCGTTCGATGAATCGTAAACCTCCAAAAAGATATCGCATGCGGCGGCAACATCGCTGGAGGTAATGTTTGCAATCGCGGCGCTTGAGTCATGACCGGCCTTGGCCTCTGAGGCAATGGCCTGGTGGTAACTTTCGCCCTTGAGCGCGGCTGCGAAGATGGTGGGGTTGGTGGTCACCCCGCGCACGCTGTACTCGCTAATCATCTCGGCGAGATTTCCAGATTCAATCCGCTCACGAGATAGATCGTCTAGCCAGATGGAAACACCGTTTTGAGTCAGGGTCTTTAGTGGATTCGTCATTTATTCTCTCCTTCAAAAAGCTTTTTGCCCGCTACGACGACGGCTTCGGTAGTGATGCCAAATTCTTGATAGAGGGTTTGGTAATCAGCGGATGCTCCGTAGTGGTCAATCCCGATGCTGATACCAGCATCGCCAACGATGCCTCTCCAGCCAATAGTTAGCCCCGCTTCGATAGAAACTCGAGCAGTGACCGACTTTGGGAGAACCTGATTTTTGTATTCGCCAGCCTGCTCATCGAACCACTCAACACAAGGCATTGAAACCACCCGTGTCGAAATCCCCTGGGCCTCAAGCGTTTCACGAGCAGCCACCGCGAATTGAACCTCACTGCCAGAGGCAACCAATATCAAATCGAGCTTGGGTTTTGACCCATCAACTAGGACATACCCACCCTTAGATACCTCACTGGCTGCTGCAAAGCCGTTTCCGCGAGGAAGCACTGGAAGGTTCTGACGAGTCAAAATCATTCCCGCGGGTCCTGATTTACGACTCAGTACCTGTAGCCAGGCGTGTGAGGTTTCATTGGCATCGGCCGGTCTGACCACCGCGAGGTTTGGTATTGCTCGAAGAACAGTTAGGTGCTCTACGGGCTGATGGGTGGGGCCATCTTCTCCAAGCGCTACCGAGTCGTGAGTCCAGACGTAAATTGCTGGGACCCCCATCAAAGCTGCCAGACGAACCGCGGGCCTCATGTAGTCGGAGAACACTAGGAACGTGCCACCAAAAACCCTGGTGTGACCCGAGAGGGTGATACCCGAAAGAATTGCACCCATGGCGTGCTCGCGCACCCCAAAGTGCAAGATGCGACCGGCGGCTTTGGGTGTCCATGCAGAAACCTGGTATTTGGCTGGAACAAAAGATCCACCATCTTCGATGGAGGTGTTATTTGACTCCGCCAGATCCGCAGACCCACCCCATAATTCGGGCATAATTTCGGCTATCGCATTAATTACCTTGCCGGAAGCAGCCCTAGTGGAGATATCAGTTCCAGGCTCAAACATTGGCAAAACTGCTGCCAAGCCTTCTGGTAATTCATCATTTAGGAGTCTTGTGAATAGCTTGGCACCATCAGGATTTGCCTTGGCCCAAGCATCAAAACTGGCCTGCCACTGGCTTCTGAGCGCAGCACCTTTCGAGATCAACTTGCGAGTGTGCTCCAGCACTTCGACTGACACGTCAAAATTCTTCTCGGGGTCAAATCCCAGCGCAACCTTAAGGCCGGCTAGCTCTTCAGCTCCGAGCTTGGAGCCGTGAATTTTCCCAGTGTTCTGCTTGGTAGGAGAAGGCCAACCAATTATCGTGCGAAGTGTTATAAAGGTTGGCTGCTCAGTATTTGCCTTGGCCTTCTGGATCGCCTCGAAAAGGGCGTGAACGTCCTCTTTATAAGCTCCGTTGTTTCGCCAGTCAACCTCAATGGTTTCCCAACCGTAGGAGCGATAACGCATTGCCACGTCCTCGGTGAAACTGATGTCAGTGTCGTCCTCGATGGAAATCTGGTTTGCGTCATAAATCACCACTAGATTGCCCAGGCCCAAGTGTCCGGCAATGGAGGCAGCCTCGGCACTTACGCCCTCTTGCACATCCCCGTCTCCAGCAATTACATAAACAAAGTGGTCAAAGGGAGATGAGCCGGCTGGCGCGTCATTATCAAACAGTTCGCGCTCGAACCTTTGGGACATTGCGAAGCCAGTTGCGGACGCGATGCCTTGACCCAGCGGCCCGGTAGTGATTTCAACTCCGTGGGTGTGGCCAAATTCTGGATGACCTGGAGTCTTGGAACCCCAGGTGCGAAGAGCTTCGATGTCGGATTGCTCCAATCCGAAACCACCCATGAAAAGCTGATTGTAAATAGTTAGAGATGAGTGACCCGCAGAGAGAATGAAACGATCGCGACCCGCCCAGCGGTCATCCTTCGGGTCGTGGCGCATTACTTTCTGAAAGAGCAAATAAGCAGCCGGTGCCAAGCTAATAGCTGTGCCGGGGTGTCCGTTACCGACTTTTTCAACGGCGTCTGCGGCTATTATTTTGGCCGTCTTTACCGCCAGGTCATCCGTCTCATTCCAGTCTAACAATTGAGAATTCCTTACTCTTTTTTGATTTTCAAAAGGGGGATTTACGGGGCCTCAATGCCCCAAGCTTTGAAGGAAGTCTATACCTTGGGAAATTCTCAGGAACTGAGAGTTAGACTTGTGTAACCATGACCCAAGATACTCAAACCCCAGCTCTCAGCAGTTTTTTAATCAAGCTGCGAGCTTATTTCGCGCTAACAAAGCCGCGGGTTATTGAGCTGCTACTGATTGCAACCGTGCCCACCATGATTTTGGCAGCTCAGGGCATTCCTTCTCTATGGCTAATTTTGGCCACCCTGGTCGGTGGGGCGCTCAGTGCTGGAAGCGCAAACTCATTCAACTGCTACATCGATAGAGATATCGACAAGGTAATGAATCGAACCAAAAAGCGGCCATTGGTAACCGGTGAACTAACCGATAAGGAAGCTTTCCGATTCGCTTGGGCGCTGGGGATCATTTCCATAGTCTGGCTAGCGGTTTTGGTAAATCCGCTTTCTGCGATTCTTTCGCTGATGGCAATTTTGTTTTACGTGTTTGTTTACACGCTTGGTCTGAAACGTCGCACGCCGCAGAACATAGTTTGGGGTGGGGCAGCAGGAGCTTTTCCGGTGCTGATCGGGTGGGCGGCAGTAACCAACGAAATCTCCCCGGCTGCCTGGGTGCTATTTTTCATCATTTTCTTATGGACCCCGCCGCACTATTGGCCGCTGTCAATGAGATACCTCGAAGATTACAAAAAGGCTGGCGTACCAATGCTCCCGGTGGTGGCAAAAAACGAGCTGGTAGGCCGCCAAATCATTCTCTACGCTTGGGCCTACCTGGCTTCCACTTTTCTTCTAATTCCTGTGGCAAACATGGGATTGATTTACTCAGTCACAGCGGTTGTCGCGGGTGCTTGGTTTACCTGGGAGTCACACAAGCTCTATAACGAAGCAAAGGTTCGAATTCCTCAGAACCCAATGCGACTATTTCACGGATCAATAACTCATCTAACTCTTCTGTTTCTAGCAATTGCGATTGATCCGCTTTTGTATTTCAGCTTTTAGTTCTTAGCCTTTATTTCTTCTAGCCTCGCTAAAGACTCAATGCGCTCAGTTGCGTGGTTGAGAATGGGAGCCGGATAGCCGTGTGCCAATCCGTCGATTAGAAGCCACGGCTCATGAACCTGTCCGCCTGAGATGTGCTCAAGCTCCGGGACGTACTTTCGAACGTAATCCCCATTGGGATCGAATTTTTGTCCCTGCAAAATCGGATTAAAGACTCGATAATAAGGAGAAGCGTCCGTTCCACAACCCGCCGTCCACTGCCATCCGTGAGCGTTTGAAGCTGGATCGAAATCTGTTAGGTGCTTTTCAAACCAATCGGCCCCAACCTGCCACTCAAAATGGAGGTCCTTCACCAAGAAGCTCGCCGTCATCATTCGGGCCCGGTTGTGCATCCAGCCGGTAGTAATGAGCTGCCGCATGGCGGCATCTACTGCAGGATAACCAGTCTTACCCTGCTGCCAGGCCTCTAATAATGTTGCATCTTTGATTGGGTCGCTGTACCGCATCTTCTCAAACCTAGGTTCGTAGTAATCAGTCTCGGTGTCCGGGTTGTGAAATAAGACGTCTGCATAAAATTCACGCCAAGCAATCTCTTTCCTAAAAACTTCTTCACCCTCGGAGTTACCCAACTGGGCCAAGAGGGTGCGCGGATGGATTTCACCACGGGATAGCGCGTGTGATAGCTGGGAGGTACCCGAAAGATCCATTCGATTACGCTGCTGCGAGTAATCGGTCAGTGCTCTTTTTTGGAAGCGAGCGAAGGTTCGTCTGGCGAACGCTTCTCCGGCCTTTACCTCAAACGGACTCTGGCTTTCGGGCGCAGCGAAATCAAAGCTTTCGGGGGATTTGGCCCACATCACGCTTTCAATATCCAGTTCAAATGGCCTAACGTCCAGCTCCATGAGCCAACGCTTATAAAAAGGTGAGTAAACCCGAACATGAGTTCCGTCGTCCTTGCGAACACTGCCAGGAACTACCGCGTAATTGCTGCCAACCAGCTCTAGCTCAATTCCAATTTTGGCAAGTGCCTCGAAAACCAAAACCTGCTCGGCGATACCTTTTTTATCGAATGACTCGGTTGCGACTACCGAAGTTGCCCCAAGAGCCTTGGCAATACTTGCCATTGCCTCCCGAGGATCTTTATCAAACACCGAAAGCCGTTTCTGAAGATCTAGGCTTAGCGCTTGAACGGAAGCGAAGACCGAGTGCTGACGCAGCGGTGTTTGATCCGAGTAGTCCTTCGGCAAGAAAAACACCGGGTATAAAGTTTTATCCTCATCGCCATTGGCTAGATTCGCAGCGTGAGTTAGTGCTTGGTTGTCCTGGAGCCTAAGGTCTTTCAGAAACCAGAAGATCCTAGACATTATTTTTTTGGCGCAAGAAAATTAGCTGAAAAGTGACTAGCGCGGCCAAGACAGCGGCGCCGAGCATGTGGATGCCAACTAACAATGCCGGGACTCCGAGCCTGGCCTGAATAATCCCCAAAGTCGCCTGTCCGATTGTGACCAAAAACAAAATGAATAGGACTCTGGTCGGCAGGTCCCCGAATAGCTTCTTGGAAAGCCTGAGCTGAAAAAACAATTGCACCGAAATAAGCGCCAACATTAGATAACCAGGGTAACTGTGGAGATGCTGCCAAATCTCAATGTTGAAGCCATTTCTGGGGGTATTGGCATCTCCAGCGTGCGGGCCAGCCCCGGTGACGATAATCCCGGCCAGGATGGAGGCCAACGACACAAAGACCGTGGGCCAAGCCAGAAACTTGGCAACTTTGGAGATCGGCTTGATTGGCTTGGGTAATGCTCTAAACACCAGCACCGCCGCTATGGCAATCAAGAACATCGAAACTAAAAAGTGGGCTCCCACAATCCACGAGTTCAAACCAGTTAGCACCGTGATTCCACCGAGAACCGCTTGCACGATAATTCCAAGGCCCAGCGCGAAAGCGGGAATCACAATCCCGGATTTCTTTGTCTCTCGAACTCTTATGACCAAGAGAATTCCGAAAAGCGCCATAGCCGGAAACCAGATTGCGATTCCAACAAAAATGTGGTCGGCAATCAAAAACAAAACCATAGAAATCGCGGATGAGAAAAACCCGACGATCGGAAGGCTTAGCCTTTTGATGTTGCCATGAATTCGGACCGCAACCGCAAAGGTCAAAATTGCGACTATCAAAAGAACAAACGTGAGCAATCGGTTTCCAAATTCGATGATTCCGTGGAAACCCATTTCCGGGGTGGTGGTCAGCGATTCTTCGGTGCACATCGGCCAAGTCGGGCAACCGAGCCCCGATCCGGTGAGCCTCACGGCGCCTCCGGTGACGACAATAAGTATTTGAGTAGCTAGAGAAAGCCAGACATAAAGCCGCAGCCTTGCCTTGGAGGCAAGACCTTTTAGCCAAATGGACTTAATAATCCGCACCGCACACCATTACTTAGGTGACCCTAAGTCCTTTATTTCAGCTATAGCGTCTATTCTTAGACGTCTTAGCAGTAATTATCTCACGAGTTCTTTATTAGGAATAACGAGATGAGCCGAGAGTTGTATCTAAAAGAAAGTAGGAGGCAGCCATGTCAGAAAAAATCATAGACCGCCCAGAACTAGATGAGCTAGGTAACTACGAGTTCGGTTGGTCTGATAAAGACGATAAAGGTGCCTCAGCGCGCCGCGGTATTAGTGAGGAAGTTGTTCGCGACATTTCCGGGCTAAAAAATGAGCCGCAGTGGATGCTCGACATTCGCCTCAAGGGCTACGAGTACTTCCTAAGAAAGCCAATGCCGACCTTCGGTAGCGACCTCTCCGGTATTCACTTTGACAACATCAAGTACTTCGTGCGTTCCACAGAAAAGCAGGCGCAGACCTGGGAAGACCTTCCAGAAGACATTCGCAATACTTATGAGCGGCTTGGCATTCCAGACGCCGAGCGTCAGAGGCTCGTCGGAGGCGTTGCAGCGCAGTACGAATCCGAAGTGGTTTATCACCAAATTCGTGAGGATCTAGAAGAGCAGGGTGTCTTGTTCTTGGACACCGACACCGCTCTAAGAACTCACCCGGAACTATTCAAGGAGTACTTCGGTACCGTAATTCCAACCGGAGACAACAAGTTTGCTGCCCTAAACACCTCGGTTTGGTCAGGTGGGTCATTTGTTTACGTGCCAAAGGGCGTCCACGTTGAGATCCCGCTTCAGGCCTATTTCCGAATCAACACTGAGAACATGGGGCAGTTTGAGCGCACTCTGATTATCGCCGATGAGGATTCCTACGTGCACTACATCGAAGGCTGCACCGCTCCGATTTACCAGTCCGATTCTCTGCACTCCGCTGTTGTTGAAATCATCGTCAAGAAAAACGCAAGAGTTCGTTACACCACCATTCAGAACTGGTCCAATAATGTCTACAACCTGGTCACCAAGCGAGCAATAGCTCACGAGGGTGCCACCATGGAGTGGATCGATGGGAATATCGGCTCGAAGGTAACCATGAAGTACCCGAGTGTAATTCTGGCCGGCGAGCACGCTCGCGGTGAGACTCTCTCGGTAGCTTTCGCAGGCGAGGGTCAGCACCAAGACGCTGGAGCCAAGATGATTCACCTAGCCCCTTACACCACAAGCTCGATTGTCTCGAAGTCAATCGCACGCGGTGGCGGAAGGACCTCCTACCGTGGAGAGATTCGCGTGAATCCGGGCGCGCACCACTCGGCAAACACGGTTCGCTGTGATGCCTTGCTGGTGGACACCATATCGCGCTCTGACACTTACCCATCAAACGACATCCGTGAGGACGATGTGTCAATGGGTCACGAAGCCACCGTTTCGCAAATCAGCGCGGAGCAGCTCTTTTACTTGCAGTCAAGAGGCATGAAAGAAGACGAGGCAATGGCAATGATTGTCCGTGGCTTTATCGAGCCAATAGCCAAAGAGCTTCCCATGGAATACGCACTAGAGCTCAATAAGCTAATCGAAATGCAAATGGAAGGTGCGGTGGGCTAGTCAATGGCGCAGCACGGTATTCAGGAACACAGCCACGGCATTCCCATTCAAACCAGGTCTCAAAGACCGCAGTCAACCTCAGTTTCAGATTTTCCTGAAGTTTCCAGACTTCAGGAAATCTGGCGCTACATTCCACAAGATTTACTTCGTGGTCTCGACCACGAAGTAATGGGGGAGTTAGCCGAGTCTGAGATTGAAATTGATCTCGCCGAGGGCGTTACTAGCCGATATGTCGATTCAACCGATGATCTAGTTGGCCAGGCCGGCATTCCAGAAGATCGAGTAGCCGCTGCGGCTTGGACCAACGCCTCGAAGACACTAATTATTGAGATACCAGCAGAGTCGGAAATTCAAGGCCCGAGTTTTATAAGGATTGATCCGAAGTCTCAAGACGCTAAGGCGGTTCACATCGTGATTTCGGCAGGACGCCACAGCTCCGCCACAATCGTTTTGGACCACTCGGGTTTGGGGGTTTTGGGCGAAAATGTCGAGATTTTGGCAGGGGATGCCTCGAACCTAAACGTCATCACCATCCAGGAGTGGGATAAGGGTTCCAGTCACGTCTCAAGCCAATTCGCCAAACTTGGCCGCGATGCCAAACTTAAGCACGTCGTAGTTTCGCTAGGCGGAGACTTAGTGCGGATCACCCCGGCGGTGTCACTAAGTTCACCGGGTGCTGAAATCAACATGTTTGGTGTCTATCTAGCTGATTCTGGAAACTATTTTGAGCACCGACCATTTGTGGATCACATTGCTAAGAACTGTGTTTCCAACGTTGCCTATAAGGGAGCCTTGCAAGGCAAGGGTGCCCACACAGTTTGGGTTGGTGATGTCCTGATTCGTGAAACGGCGGAGGGAACCAGCACTTACGAGCTAAACCGCAACCTACTGCTGACCGATGGCGCAAGAGCCGATTCGGTTCCAAACCTCGAGATTGAAACGGGCAAAATCATTGGGGCTGGGCACGCAAGTGCATCGGGTCGATTCGATGACGAGCAGCTGTTTTATTTACAAGCCCGCGGTATCTCAGAACACGAAGCAAGAAGGCTGGTGGTTCGGGGTTTCCTGCACGAAATCATTCAAAAGGTTGGGGTTGAGGAAATCGAAAATCGCCTAATGGCCGCGGTGGAGCAGGAGCTTGAAAAGGTGGGTTCGTAATTGGCCACCAGAATCTGCTCGCTTGATGACCTCAAGCCTGGAAAAGCTATCCGTGTGAAGATCGGAGAGGCAACCATAGCCGTTGTTCGAGAACCCTCGGGCACGGTCAAGGCTCTAGACGATAAGTGCTCGCACGGTGAAATTTCACTCAGTGAGGGTTTTGTCGAAGACGGTGCAATCGAATGTTGGGCTCATGGCGCAAAGTTCGACCTAAACACGGGGAAGCCCCTGAGTCTCCCGGCATACGAGCCGGTAGCGGTTTATGAAGTACTTATCGACAACAACGACATTTTCATCGAATACGAATAAGAATTTAGAAAAGGAAATCATGGCAATTCTAGAAATTAAGAACCTTCACGTTTCAGTCACAACCGAGCAAGGCCCCAAGGAAATTCTCCGCGGGGTGGACCTAATCATTCGATCTGGTGAGACACACGCAATTATGGGGCCCAACGGCTCCGGCAAGTCAACTCTCGCGTATTCCATAGCTGGTCACCCAAAATATGAGGTCACACAGGGAGAGATTCTTCTCGATGGCGAAAACGTATTGGAGATGAGCGTTGATGAGCGAGCTCGTGCCGGGGTGTTCTTGGCAATGCAGTACCCAGTAGAGGTCCCAGGCGTATCAGTTTCGAACTTCCTTCGCACAGCCAAAACAGCTATCACAGGTGAAGCGCCAGCATTGCGTCAATGGGTTGGAGACCTAAAGACCGCGATGAAGAATCTGAAGATGGACTCGGATTTCACCGAGCGCAACGTGAACGAGGGATTCTCCGGTGGCGAGAAGAAACGTCACGAAATCCTGCAGCTTGAGCTTCTGAAACCAAAGATTGCAGTTTTGGATGAGACAGACTCGGGCCTTGATGTTGACGCGCTGAAGACCGTTGCCGAGGGCGTAAATCGCGCCAAAGAAAGCAACGACTTGGGAGTTCTTCTTATCACTCACTACACCAGAATCCTCAATTACATCAAGCCGGACTTCGTTCACGTCTTTGTGGCCGGCAAGATTGCCGAGCAGGGTGGGGCAGAACTAGCTGACCGCCTAGAGGCCGAGGGCTACGACCGTTACCTGAAGGAAGATGCATGACTGAACCGATTGAGTTAGGCCCAGAAAAATACGATCTGGTAATCGAGGCGATGAAAAACATCATTGACCCCGAGATTGGCATCAACATCGTTGACCTGGGGCTGGTCTATGGTCTCCAGGAATCCGAAGACGGTTCCCTTCTTATCAACATGACATTGACATCAGCAGGTTGCCCGCTCCAAGAAGTTATCGAAGAGCAGACTGCCGACTCGCTGGACGGGGTTGTTGAAGCCTTCAGAATCAATTGGATTTGGATGCCACCGTGGGGTCCGGAACACATCACAGACGATGGCAAAGAAATGATGCGAGCAATTGGTTTTTCGATCTAAGAAATAAACAAAAACAGGCCCTCTAAGTCGGAGGGCCTGTTTTTTTATACAAACATTCGTCTCAGTTTATTTTGTCAACTTCCAAGCCAGTGGCAGAAGTGCTGCCGCTGCTAGCGCCTTCGCCACGTCTCCGAGAATAAACGGTGCAACTCCCGCAGCTAGCGCCTGGGGGAAGCTCAAACCGAGGGTGAGCATTAGACCTAGAGTTCCAAGTGAATAAATAAGAGTGCTGCCTAGAGCGAAGCTAAAGGCCACCTTAAGGGGGCTTGACGAGAATCCCTTCGAAGCTAACCAGCCAACCAGTGCCGCCGCCGCCACAAATCCGACGAGGTAGCCGGAGGTAGGCAAAACTCCGGTCAAAGTCTTGGCTCCGGCAAAAACGGGAAGCCCAACGGCTCCGAGTAAAAGATAAAGGGTCATAGAGATAGAGCCACGCTTTAAGCCTAAAGATGCGCCAACCAGCAACACTGCAAGCGTTTGAAGCGTCATTGGAACCGGAAACATGGGGATCTGGATCTGTGCTGCTAGCGCGGTGATTAGAGCTCCCGCGCCGATGAGCACGACGTCGGTTGCTCTGGAACGATCAAATACGCGGTCAGCCAAGATCATTGTGGTTGCGGTCATGATTTGTATTCCTTTAGATTTTGGCTCAGTCTATTGGTTGGCGTCTTCTATTTCAGCATCAATCAGTGCTTGGGTGCGCTTCTGGGTCTTTGGGGCAAGCAGCCCGGCTTCCTCAAGCTGAATTCGACGATCGTTTCGGATTGCCCAAACGAAGGCCCCGAAGGCCATTAGGCCGAACAGGACCCATTGCAGAGCATAGGACAGGTGGTTTCCCTCACTTAGTGATGGCTTTGGGACTCCGGTTGGGAAGGTCTCAGAGCCCGGGCTCTCGCTGACGAGCCGGCCATAGAAATCCGTTATCACCTCGCCGTTTGTCTCAAATCTCTCAGCAAGTGTTTTTAGATCAATCGAGGCGATCTGACCCGGTATCGGGGGTCGACCCAGGTCCGCTTCGGACACACGCAATCGAACCACCAACTCCTTAGGCTCCAGAAGCGGCAGCGGGTTATCAACAGTTGGGCTCAAATCAGACCCGGCAATTAGCCAACCCCGCTCGATGATAATTACTCTGCCATCATTCAACTCAAAGGGCACTAGCTGTAAAAACCCAGCTTGGCCATTCAGTGGCCGATTTCTCACCAAGGTGGTTAGGTCTGTTAGATAGCGACCAGAGATTGTCGCGGGCCGCCATTCTTGGGCACTCTTACCCTCTTCTAAAACAAAGCCGATGTCAGCTAATGGAATCGGGGGTTTATCGTAATTAGCTATCACCTCGTTGATGCGCTCAACACGTTCTTCGCGGCGGGCAAACTGCCACCAGCTAAGTAGTGAGGTGATAGTTGCAAACAGCACAACAAGCGCAAGCCACGGGCCCCAGCGTCTAAGTGTGCTCTGTTTCAAAGGGTATGTCCTCAATGTAAAAGTCTCTAGCCTCTAGATATTCAACCAGAAACTCGCGGTGCTCATCACAGGCCGTCCATATTTTAATGCGATCTATGGTGTGGATTTTAGGATTTCGCCAATGAATTAGGTGCTTCGCATCCAAACTGCAGCCTGCCCTGGAGCACTTTTGCTCAAGATTCGTCGACAACGCGAATCTGCTCTGGCTTAATAGTGAGTTTTGGAGCAATCGCATTGGACTGGGATTTAGGTTGGGCAGGACCCTGGTTATTTGCCAGAATAACCGCGAAATAAGGCAGAAATATGGCTAAAGAAAAGAATATCCACATCAAAATACCGGTGGTGAATACCCCTGCGATGAGGCAGGCCATTCTTATAAGCATGGCCACGCTGTATTTGATTAGGCGAGACTTCCGTTCGTCCTCAGGGGAGATCTCAACCGATGTCGCGCTTTGCCTAATTGCCAATTTGCTCTCTCGCTTAATAATGAGAATCGAATTACTAGACTCTTCTCTATTCCCAACGCCATTTAGGCAATGCTATTCCCAAAAATAAGGAGTCGGTCTTGGAAAGTCCACGTGTTGTTTTGGTCACCGGTGGCAATCGGGGAATTGGCTATGCCATAGCCCAAGAGTTTGTGACTGCCGGATACAAGGTAGCGGTCACCGCTAGATCCGGAAGTGGCCCGAAAGGGACTTTGAGCGTGGTGGCGGATGTCACCGATGCCGGATCTCTGGATGCCGCAATTTCCAAAATAGAAAGTGAACTTGGCCCAATTCAGATCCTGGTCGCCAATGCCGGTATAACCAAGGACACGCTTCTACTAAGAATGAGCGATGAAGATTTTGAGCAGGTTGTCGATACCAACCTCACCGGGGTTTTTAGAGTGCTAAAGCGAGTTACAAAATCCATGCTCAAGGCCAAATTTGGGCGCGTAATATTTATCGGCTCTGTAGTGGGGGTTCTCGGTAGTGCTGGCCAAGTCAACTACGCGGCATCGAAAAGTGCACTAATTGGCATGGCGCGTTCCGTGACTAGGGAGCTAGGTAGTCGAAACATAACCGCGAACGTTATTGCTCCGGGGTTTATTGACACCGATATGACGGAGGCGCTTAGTGAAGACCTCCAAAAAAGCTACATCGATAGAATTCCGGCTGGGCGCTTTGCTTCTCCCGAGGAGGTGGCCAAAGTGGTTCGATGGATGGCATCTGATGAGGCTTCTTATATCTCTGGCGCAGTGATTCCAGTCGATGGTGGTCTTGGAATGGGTCATTAGGTAGTAACTTTTTTGAGAGCACACAAGCTAAGGAGATTATTTTGGGAATTCTAGAAGGCAAGAAAATACTCATAACCGGAGTATTAACAGAGGCGTCGATTGCCTTCACCGCGGCAAGGTTGGCGCAAGAAGAGGGAGCGGAGATTGTTCTAAGCTCCTTTGGCCGCATGCTCCCAATCACTAAAAAAATATCTGAGCGCTTACCCAAGCCGGTCACTGTGATTGAGCTCGATGCCACTAGCCAAGAAAACCTTGACGCTCTCCCGGAAACAATTCGCAAAACTCTGGGTTCGCTAGATGGAATAGTGCACGCAATCGCTTTTGCTCCGCAGAGCGCTCTTGGCGGTAATTTCATGGAAACTCAGTGGGCTGATGTTTCCACCGCCGTCGAGGTTTCTGCATATTCACTCAAAGCCATCACTACCGCTTGCTTGCCAGTTTTGAATAACCCGAGTTCTGTTGTGGGTCTCACATTCGATGCGACTGTGTCCTGGCCGGTCTACGACTGGATGGGCGTCGCCAAGGCAGCCTTTGAGGCTACTTCGCGCTACCTTGCTCGCTACCTTGGCCCCAAGGGCATCAGGGTCAACCTGATATCCGCAGGACCGCTTCGCACCACAGCAGCAAAGGGCATTCCTGGCTTCGCCACCATGGAAGAGCTTTGGACTGGCCGAGCACCTTTGGGTTGGAACCTCACAGACACCGAGGCAGCAGCCAGAGGACTAATTGCACTACTCAGCGACTGGTTCCCTGCTACAACGGGCGAGATGATTCACGTTGATGGCGGCTTGCACTCAACTGGCGCCTAGGGCAGATAAGGAATTAGCAACGATAGGTCGCGCTCGTCGATTGTGACCTTTGCGAATTCCCGAACAATTGGCTTCGCACAGAAGGCCACCGAAAGCCCAGCGACTCCCATCATTCCTATGTCATTTGCCCCATCTCCGACAGCGATGGTGTTCTGGAGCTCGACCCCAAGCTCAGCTGCCCACTGAATCAGAGCTTCAGCTTTGGCCTCGCGGTCGATAATGCTGCCAATCACCCTGCCGGTTAGTTTTTGATCTGAAATTTCCAACGTGTTGGCTAAATGAAAATCCAGATTGAGCTCTTTTTTTAGCGGATCTAGAAGCTGTATAAAACCTCCAGAGACCGCAGCGGCCTTGCCGCCTCGGCTGTGAATCTCCTCAATTAGGGCCTTAGCCCCCTTAGTCGGAGTCAATGACTTAGAGACCTGGTCCAAAACCGACACATCGAGATTTTTGAGTGTCGCGACCCTCTGCATTAGGGATTCGGAAAAATCTAATTCCCCAAGCATTGCGCGTTCGGTGATCTGGGAAACCAAATTCTTGCTTCCAGCAAAATCCGCCAGCAGCTCTATTGCTTCTTGGTCAATAAGGGTGGAGTCAACATCAAAAACCACTAAAAACTTTTTCAAGGTCGAACCAATAACCCCTTGGCAACCACGGTCAATCCAGATTCAGTCACTGTGAAGCCGCGCTCTAAATCGCGGTCTTTATTAACCCCGATACTCGCTCCATCGGTGATGATGACGTCTTTGTCCAAGATCGCTCTGCGAACAGTAGCATCGCGACCAACTTGCACACCATCGAGAATTATCGAATCGGTAACTAAGGATCTCGAACCGACTCGAACATTAGGGCTCAAGACGCAGCGCTCAACAATCCCTCCGGCTACAACCACTCCGAGGCTAACTATCGAATCAGTGGTTCGACCCTGGTTGCCCTCGGAATCGTGGATGAACTTGGCTGGCGGAAGGTTTATTTGCTGATTAAAGATTGGCCACTCTGAGTTATAGAGGTTGAAGATTGGCATGGTTGAAATGAGATCCATGTGGGCATCGTAATAAGAGTCAATTGTTCCCACATCTCGCCAATAAGATTTGTCCCTGTCAGTTGCCCCGGGAATCTCGTTATAGCTCAGATCGTAGGCACCAGCCTGACCCTTGGAGACAAAATACGGAATTATGTCCGCGCCCATGTCGTGACTTGAGCTCTGGTTCTGACCATCTAGTTCAATCGCATCGATGAGTGCGTCGGCGGTGAAAATATAGTTACCCATCGAGACTAAAGCCTGTTCCGGGTCGCCCGGAACTGACTTAGGGTCGATTGGCTTCTCTCGAAAATTCTCGATCTTGGTGGGGTCAGTCTCATCTACTTCGATAACTCCAAATTGATTGGCCGAAGAGATTGGCTGCCTGATTGCTGCAACTGTTGCCTCGAGGCCGGAATCAATATGGGATTGCAGCATTTGGTCAAAATCCATCCGATAAACGTGATCGGCACCGACCACAACCACATAATCTGGCCGCTCGTCACTTAGCGCGTTCATGGACTGGAAAATTGCATCCGCACTTCCGGTGTACCAGCGTTTACCCAAGCGTTGCTGAGCGGGGACCGAGGCAACATAAGACCCAAGAAGGGGAGACATGCGCCAAGTCTGCGAGACGTGGCGGTCCAATGAGTGAGATTTGTATTGAGTCAAAACAACTATTCTTCGAATTTGCGAGTTGATCAGATTCGATAAAGCGAAGTCAACCAATCGGTAACTTCCCCCAAATGGAACTGCGGGTTTTGCTCGATCCGCGGTCAATGGCATAAGCCTTTTACCCTCGCCCCCGGCGAGAACCATTCCGAATACTCTGGTGCGTCCCATCCTCAAATGCTAGTTGTCAATTGAGCTCTCGGACTAGCATTCAGCTATGAGAGTGGATTTTGTTACAAAAGAGTATCCGCCGCACATTTATGGTGGCGCTGGGGTGCACGTCAGCGAATTGGTGAAGGTAATACGTGAGCGAATAGAGGCTCACGTCCACAGCTTTGGCGAACCAATCAGCGAGTCAAATACTTTTGGATATCCAGTTCCACAGGAATTTGAAGATGCCAATCCAGCCTTGCAAACTCTCGCTGTCAATCTCGCGATGGTCGAAGCAATCAAGGGCTCAGACCTAGTTCACAGTCACACTTGGTATGCCAATAATGCGGGCCACACGGCTTCGTTATTGCATGGGATTCCACATGTCATAACGGCTCATTCCCTGGAGCCATTAAGGCCCTGGAAAAAAGAACAATTAGGCGGCGGGTACGCAGTTAGTTCGCACATCGAAAAAAGCGCTTATGAACAGGCAACCAAGATCATTGCCGTATCCAACGGAATGCGAAACGACATTCTAAACGCTTATCCAAATCTGGATCCTGGAAAGGTTGAGGTCGTCTACAACGGAATTGATTCGAATAAGTGGCAACCTTCAAAGAATCTCGAAATCCTCAGAGAGCAAGGCATCGATCCAAATAAGCGCTCAGTAATTTTTGTCGGCCGAATTACTCGGCAAAAAGGGTTGCCATACTTTTTGAAGGCCGCAAAGGCTTTGCCCATGGATGTTCAATTGATTCTTTGTGCCGGGGCTCCTGACACAAAAGAGATCATGGCCGAGGTTGAAAACTTGGTAATGGAGTTATCCAAAGAGCGCTCCGGAGTAATTTGGATTCCTGAGCATTTGGCGCAACCTAAACTTGCCGCACTTTTGACAAACGCTGACTTATTCGTTTGCCCATCAATTTACGAACCTCTCGGCATCGTGAATCTCGAGGCAATGGCATGCGCAGTGCCGGTGCTAGCCACAGCAACCGGGGGCATCCCCGAGGTAGTAATTCATGGCCAAACCGGCTGGTTGGTTCCCATTGAGCAGCTGCAAGATGGCAGTGGAACACCGATTGACGAGGTGAAGTTTGTAGCGGATTGGTCGGCCGCCCTGAATCAAGCTCTAAGTAGCGCTGACCTCGCTGAGTTTGGAAAAGCTGGCCGCAACCGAGTGATTGAAGAGTTCAGCTGGGATACCATCGCGACTCGCACCCTCGAGGTCTATCAAAGAGCCCTTGAGAGCTAGGCTTAGCGGGATGTCAACGGTATTAGATCTTAGAAATGTCAGTATTGTGCGCAATAGTCGTGCAATTCTAGATTCAGTCACCTTCCAAGCCGATTCTGATCAACGCTGGGTTATTTTGGGTGCCAACGGTGCTGGCAAGACAACGATGCTCAGAGTGGCAGCGGCTCAGATTCACCCATCCGAAGGCGAAGCAATCGTGCTTGGGCAAAGACTTGGTGAAGTGAACGTTTTCGAACTGCGAACCAGGATCGGCTTTGCTTCGAGCTCTCTTGCCAATCAGATACCTAACAGCGAAAGCGTGCTCAACGCAGTCATGACAGCCAGCTACGGGGTAACCGGTCGTTGGAAAGAGTTTTACGACTCGGTTGATGAGCGCCGAGCTAGAAGAGTGCTGGGGGAGTGGCAGCTAGCTGATTTTGAAGATCGACCCTTTGGAACTCTAAGTGACGGTGAGCGCAAAAGGGTCCAAATTGCTCGCTCGATCATGACGGATCCGGAAATGCTTCTGCTCGATGAGCCAGTGGCTAGTTTGGATATCGCAGCAAGGGAACTCACGCTGAAGCTGATAGGTGGCTACGCTCAATCCTCAGTAGCTCCGGCGATGCTAATGGTTACCCATCACCTAGAGGAGATTCCGGCTGGCTTCACTCACGCGCTCCTGCTGCAAGACGGCAAAGTTCTAGCCAAGGGCGATATCGGTTCGACAATTACTTCTGAGGCAATCTCAGAAGCCTTTCGGTTCCCGCTGAAAGTCAGCTATCAAGACGGCAGATTTCAGGCCCTAGCCGCCTAGACTCCAGCTAAAGAATCTGCTATGATTTGGCGCTGTTGCGCATTTCGCAAAAAGAATTCACCAAGAAGGAAATCATGAAGGCTGACATCCACCCAACATACGAGCCAATCGTATTTCGCGACCTCGCTTCAGGGGTCGCGTTTCTAACTCGCGCCACCATCACCTCCTCAAAGACCATTGAGTGGGAAGACGGCAAAACTTACCCGGTTCACGACGTGGAAATCAGCTCCGAAAGCCACCCCTTTTACACCGGAAAGCAGCGCATCATGGATGCTGCAGGACGAGTGGAGCGCTTCAACGACCGTTACAAGAACTTCGGCTAAGGCTTTACCTAAAGCCTTACTGGCCAACCCAATTCCGCCTGGAAATCCGGGCGGTTTTGTGATTTAAGGTATTCCGCAAAACTGATTGCCTGCTCATCCGCCCAACCAACTTGTAGGTCGTGAAGTTCGACGGCGGACAGGTCTAGCTCGGGAAACTTTAGCGCCTGTGCTTGAGCCAAGCGCCCAGCTGCGATGGCGTCCGCGGTTGAATTATGGGCATCGGTTAATTCGACTCCATAGTCGGCACAAAGCGCAATAAGCGTGCGCTTGCCCTTTCGATACTTCATGCACTTTTTATCCAACACCAAAGGGTCAATCACCGGGGTGGGTGCTAATGGCTCCAGCCCGTATCTTTTGGCTTCAAAGTGCAGGATTGTGAAATCGTAGGGGGCGTTAAAAGCCACCAGCGGCATGTCTTTACTGTGCCTAGCAAGAACCGTGAGCATCTCGGTCACCGCTTGGGCCGGGCTCATGCCTTTTTCAATTGCCATCTGCGTGGTGATGCCGTGCACATTGGATGCCTGCTCCGGTATTTCAATGCCCGGGTTCACAAGCCACTCGTGCAGCTCTAAGGCCTCACCATTAGCATCAAGCACTGCGACACCCGCGGAGACTATTCGGGACTCCCTGAGGTCCAGGCCGGTGGTTTCTAGATCAAAGACCGTAAGGCTTTTAGACCAATTGGGTTTTTGTGGTTCAAAATCAAAATCTAACATTCTTACTCCTTGCCGTCAGACTAGCTCTTGGCTCATTCAACTTAGACTGGGGTTGTGCAAATGTCGAAAACTACCGCGGGGGAATTAGCTCAAAGAGCTAATCAACGATCCGCGCGCAAGGACATCGGAAAAACTGCGGGCTGGTGGTTTGAGGGAGACAGCAAGACCCCTTTGATTATTCTGATTCACGGCTTCAGGGGGGACCACCACGGACTCTCTTTGATTGCAGCAAGTATCACAAAATACGATGTTCTAGTGCCGGATCTTCCCGGCTATGGAAAGACGCCGATGCTAAAGGGTGACCACAACCTAGCAAACTACGCCGAATGGCTAATCGAGTTGGTCTCCAAAATTGATAGGGAGGTAATAGTTCTCGGCCATTCCTTCGGCTCATTGATTGTGGCAACTGCCTTATCCAGGGGTCTTGGCGCCAAAGCGATAGTCCTAGAAAATCCCATCACCACCAAATCCTTAGATCAAAAAGACCTGGCAAATCGTTTGGCAAGATTCTTCTATAAAGCAACCTCAAAACTTGGCAGCCTGGGATCCTTGCTTCTCAGAGGCCCGGCAATGATTCGTGGAATGTCGATGGTTATGGCAACTTCTAAAAACCGAAAACTAAGGTCTTTTATCCACACCCAGCATTCAAACTATTTCTCCAGCTACCAACACGACAGGGTCGCCCACGAGGGCTTTTTGGCGGCCAGTGCAGGCAACGTGCTAGAGCACGCAAGTGCTTTTCGGATGCCGACACTTTTGATTGTGGGGGAGAAGGACTCAATCGCTCCGCTTGCGAACCAGATTGAACTTCAAAAACAAATTCCAGGTTCAATTCTGGAGGTAATGCCAAAAGTCGGTCACCTCACCCACTACGAGACCCCAACCGAAGTTGCAGCGCTAATTGAAAACTTTGTGGATTCACTTTGAGCGGTATTTGGTTCGATGGCCGCTTCGTCAAGCCCGGCAAGCCCGATGGCATTGGGCAATTTAGCCTTGGGCTCGCAAAAGAACTCTCCAAGCTCGCCGATGTAACCGTCTTAGTTTCATCCAAGGCTCAGGCCGAAGAATTCAATGGACTAAAGCATTTTTTGGTTAATAGCCCCTCATCACTAAGCGAACTAACGCTTGCCTTTAGGCTGCGAAAACAAAACATCGATGTTTTGTTTTCCCCCATGCAAACAACCTCGAGCTGGTTTCGAAACTTCAAGCTCGTGCTGACCTTGCACGATCTGATTTACTACCGCCACCGAACCCCGCCGGCTTATTTCAACCCGCTGCTAAAACTTGGCTGGCGGTTATTTCATCTGAGCTATTTGCCGCAGCGCATCGTCCTGAATCAGGCCGATGCGATAGTGACCGTTTCTAAAACCACTAAAAATGAAATTCTCAAATATCGCCTCACAAAAAGACCAATTCATGTGGTTTATAACGCGGCCGACCCGGTTGAAATGATGCCCGAGGGCAATCGCCATAATCAAAGAAGCCTGATCTACATGGGTAGTTTCATCGGTTATAAAAACGTTGAGACCTTGATTCGGGGTGCAGGCTTATTACCCGAACACACGCTCATCTTGCTATCGCGCATCAGCCCAAATCGTAAAGCGGAACTGGAAGCATTGGCCAATGAGGTCGGCGCAAACATTGAGTTTAAAAATGGTGTCACCAAGACCGAATACGGGGAGCTTCTGGCAAGCGCTCAGGCGCTTGTCAGCGCCTCTTTGGATGAAGGGTTTGGAATTCCATTGGTCGAGGCAATGGAGCGCGGTACGCCGGTCGTGGTGAGCAACCTAGAGATCTTTAGAGAAATAGCCCAGGACGCAGGCCTGAGATTCTTACCAACCGACCCACAAGCTTTTGCAAACGAGGTTCTGAGGCTAAGCGATGCCAATAACTGGGATTGGTATTCGAACCTTGGACTTAGTCAGGTAAAGGGTTTCTCCTGGGAGCTCTCGGCTCAGGCGCTCTTGGAAATATTGCAGCGGCTAAAGAACAAAAAAACTAGCTGAGAGGCTTCGGAGCCCATGCCTCAAGCTGCCAGCTACCCTGGTGCCGCAAAAGGTGAAGTGAGGCATTTTCTAGCCGTTCACCTTTGGGCGGAACTGCACCCTCAGAAACCTGCGCCAAAACGACCCTAATCAGCGATCCATGGGAGACGCCCAAAATCTTTGCCCCGGCGTGCCGAGTTTCAATCGCGGCCAATAAATCCCTGGCTCGCTCGCTAACCACCTTGGCCGTGTCGGCCCCGGGGATGTCATCCAGGCTGGCGTATTGCTCATGCCACTGGTCGTATTTGAGCCCTTCACCCAGGCCAAAAGAGCGCTCTAGCAATAGCGGTTCTTCAATAAGCTCTTTGATTCCAAGTTTTTGCGCAACCAATTCGGCAGAGTGTTTTGCTCTTCCAAGCGGGGAAGTGAGAATCATGTCCCAATCCTGCAGAGCAAGCCTTTCGGCGGCTTGCTCAATCTGACCAATACCGAACTCATTCATTGGGATATCCGTGGTGCCCTGAAGCCTTAGATCGATATTCCAATCGGTCTGGCCGTGACGAAGCAGGCCAAGGGTTGTAATTGTCAAAACAGTATTTCCTTTAGTAGTTCGCTGGTGGAGCCCTGGAGCTTGAGAGTGGCCATGTGATCGCCTCTTGTTTCACCAAGATTCACGATCACGATTGGGATGCCGCGCTTCTGGGCTCGTTTTATAAGCCTCAGACCCGAGTTTACCGTCAAGGAAGTACCGGCCACTAAGACGCCCTCGGCCCGGTCAACTGCCTCTTGAGACTCCTGAACCCGCATGAGTGGAACCTGTTCGCCGAAGAAAACCACATCGGGCTTAAAGTGAGCCCCGCATGCCCCGCAATCCGGCACCCGAAAGTTCTTGCCAACCTCAACCTCGGCGTCGCCGTCTGGGGTGTATTCAACATCTTGATCTTGGTAAACGTCTGGGTTTAGAAAAGCGATTCGAGCGTCTAGCTCGTTGCGAGAAAGAATGTCTCCGCAACCGCTGCAGATAACCCGATCGAGCCTGCCGTGAAGCTCAAGAACCGATTTCGATCCTGAGCGTTGATGCAGGCCATCAACATTCTGAGTGATGATCTTTTGTACGATGCCCAACTGCTCGGCTTGAGCTAGCGCAAAATGACCTCGATTTGGTTCTGCAAGCGCAACCCTCGACCATCCCACGTAACTTCTAGCCCAATATCGAGCCTGGTTAGCCCTAGAGCCCATGAACTCGTCAAAAGTAAGCGGGTGTTTTTCTACTCTGCCGGCGCCTCGATAGTCGGGGATGCCGCTATCGGTTGAGATGCCGGCGCCAGTGACAACTAGGAGCTCTTTACTCGCCAATAACTCGCGTGCTTTTTGAATGACCCCCGGCTGGGAATCGGGATTGGAGTTGATCACTTTTGAATTTTAACCCTCATCGGCACGAGCCGATTCCATCAAGTCCAAGATTCGGGTCTTTCGTGCAATTCGTTCAACTGCATGCAATAAATAGTTATCCACAGATTTTTGCTTAGGCCCTCTTGAATCGCGAACCTAAACTCAAGTGAATTCGAAGGCTAGGGGGATAGAGCGTGACAAATCTTGCCGCAGTCGATTCCTCAATAGAGCTGTTTGAAGCCCTGCTCCAAAGTGATTCAATGCTTGAGGTTTGTCGCAGATTTCTGTTCTCAGATCTAAATGATTTTGCCCACACAATCTTCGTTTGCTCTTTCTCCGATTCAGGCTTAGTAAAGACGGAGCACTCGCAAGGTAAGAATGCTGATGTGTTCATTCCACCCGAAAACATATGGGAATCCAAGTATTTAACGGAGGCATTGCGTAGCAATGGATATGTTCGTAAGACCGAAGCCGGGCAAACCTTGCACATACTTCCATTGCTGCAGAAAAACTTTGCAATCGGCGCGTTGGTTCTGATCGGTGAGCAGGGCTCGGAGATTAAAGATGGGCTTCTGAACCAGCTGCGGTTAGCGCAGGTGCTCGGTGGATATTTTCTAGCCCTACACCTTGACTCAAGATCTAGAACGGGAATGCGCACCGCACCGGGGGATCTTTCACCAAGACAACTCGCAATCCTCGAACACCTTTGTGCCTCCCTAACCAACGCTCAAATAGCGACCCGGCTGCACGTGTCGCTATCCACCGTTGGGCAGGAGTTGATGAAGATTTACAGATACTTGGATGTTGGAACCCGAAACGAGGCTTGCGCAGCGGCCAGAAAATCAGTTAAGTTGCCTCAATTAGGTGAGTCAATACAGCAAGAATCTTCCAATTTATTTCTAGGGAATTCCAACAGCTAAAAAATTGCAAATTTCCGATTTGGCCAAAAACTCATTGCTGAGAAGCGCGTCACTGGCCTTGAATTTTGTGTCCGAGAGGGGACTTGAACCCCCACCCCCTTTCGGGGACTAACACCTCAAGCTAGCGCGTCTACCATTCCGCCACCCGGACAGGTGTCTGCCTAATTCTCTAGGCAACGGCCCTAAATCTAGCATGTTCTGAGTCTCTCAAAATCACTCGGGATTCTTTGCCTAATGGGTTTATAGCGGTAGCGTTGTCTTATGCATGAAGATCCGCAGATCGCCCTCAGAACACTTGTTGCCGCGCTCGAGCGACACCTTGACACCTGTTTATCCAAGCGTCCCGGTTCTGACCAAGAAATCGAAGAGGCTTATGGCCAAGTAGCCGACGCATTTGAGAAGTATGAAGATTTGCTCGAGGAATCCTTCGGCGAGTTCTTGCCGATTGTTTCAGAAGAAGAATGAACCCATTTGAAGCAATCCTGCTGGGTCTTATCCAGGGGATAACCGAGTTTCTGCCCATTTCATCTTCTGCTCACGTGCAGATAGCGCAGGAACTACTTGGGCTTTCAAATCTAACAAAACCGCAACTAACGGCGTTTATTGCCACCATTCAGATTGGTACCGAAGTCGCCGTGGTGCTTTATTTCTATAAGACCATCATTGAAGTCTTGGGCTCTTGGTTCAAGGCCGGCTTCAGACCTTGGAAGACTCAACCAGCTCAGGCAAAGCTTGGCTGGTTAATCATTCTTGGAACCCTGCCGGTTGTAGTTTTAGGCTTGACTTTTCAATCACAGATCGAAAATGATGTTAGGCAGCTTTGGGTGATTGGAATAACCCTGGTGGTATTTGGTCTGATTCTGGGCGTGGCGGACAGGTTCGGGAAAAAACGCAAGCCAATTGAGGAGCTTGATTTGAAATCGGGCATGGCCTTTGGTTTCGGGCAGGCTTTGGCGCTGATTCCCGGGGTCTCTCGCTCCGGGGGCAGCATCACAGTTGGGCTGCTTTTGGGCTTCACTCGAGAAGCCGCGGCGCGCTATAGCTTCTTGCTGGCAATCCCAGCGGTATTAGGTTCGGGTATTTACCAATTCTTAGGCAGCTACCAAGATTTACCGCCAGATCTTCTGGTTTCCACAATTGCAGCGACGATTGTTAGCTTCATCGTTGGCTACAGCGTGATTTCTTGGCTTTTGAAATACCTGAGTAGGGGCTCATTTATGCCTTTTGTGATTTGGCGAGTGGCGGTTGGAAGCCTGCTACTTATTGGACTTGGAGTTGGAGCCATTTAGTCCTAACCCTTTTTATCTCCCTTGTCACCAGGGGATTCCGGGGGGTCTTGGAGGTATCGTTCAAACTCCCGAGCCAAAGAATCTCCGGAGGCTTGCTCTGATTCCAGAGTGTCATAGTTTTTTTCGAGCTGAGAGATGTAGGCGGTTAAGTCGTCATCGTTTTCAGCGGCGTCGTCGATTGAGCGCTCCCAATCAAATCCGGCCTCCGCCAGAGCGCTCGAGTCAAAGCTAAAGCCGATGAGAGTTTGTAGCTCATTCAAAAAACCCAGCGAACCCTTGGGGTTTACAGCGTTATGGACATAGTGCGGCACCGAACCCCACAGCGATAGCACGGGGATTCCTTCGGCTTCAAATGCTTGAGTAAGTATGGCCAAGATGCCAACTAGACCCTCGTAGTTTGAGGTTTCAATGTGCATTGACTCTTGCAATATTTTGTTCTGAGTGGATTTGAAAACGGGCATTGGGCGAGTGTGGGGGACTTCGGCGAACATTGACCCGAGCATTATGACTTGGTCGATTTCGCGATCCTGTACCATCTCTAAAATTTCAGCTGCGAAAGCTAGCCAGCGTCTCGAGGGTTCGGCACCGACCAAAAGATATAGCCGATTGAGCTCCGGATTTTGCTGGATGTTTTCTTTTGAGGCTTGCAATAGCTCAGTGGAGGGCCAAATAATTACCCGGTTGCCCTCTTCGTCCAATTCGACCATCGGGCGAAAAAGTTGGAAATCGTAGTATTCCTGGGGATCTACCGCTTCTAGAGTTTGGGCATCGGTCTGTTCGGTGATTGCATTTAGTGCGCCCGAAGCGGCCTCGGTTGCATCGTTCCAGCCCTGCAGAGCCACTATCAGTATCCGGCCGGTTAGCATTGGAACTCCTTCATCACTTCCCCAAACTCTAATTGACCTTCGAACTACACTTAGATGGATGTCTAAAAACAATTTCCCCGAAGCCGTCCTGTGGGATATGGATGGCACCCTGATTGACTCGGAACCTTATTGGGTGGCGAGCGAACACCGGCTAGCTGTTGAATATGGCACAACCTGGACTGAGCATGACGCCCTGGATCTAATTGGCAAGAGCCTTTACGACTCTGCTGATTTTATGCGTCAGCGATTCGGGATCGCAGACCTAAGTGTCGTCCAAGTGATTGAGAGACTCACCAGCGAGGTCGTATCGGAGCTAAACCAAAAACTGATTTGGCGCCCGGGTGCATTGGAATTACTTTCCGATTTAAAAAAAGCCGGCATCAAAACCGCACTGGTCACGATGTCCATGCGACGCATGGCGCAGTCGGTGGTGGACCAGATTCCGTTTCACGCATTTGACGCCGTAGTCGCAGGGGATGAGGTTGTTATGGGCAAGCCTCACCCGGAGCCCTACCTCAAGGCTGCGGCCATGCTAGGGGTCGATCCAACAAGGTGCATCGCCTTGGAAGATTCTTCAACCGGATTAGCTTCAGCCGAAGCAGCTGGAACATTGGCAGTAGGCATCCCAAACCTAATCCCGCTGATGCCAACTGCAAATGGTGTGGTTATTCAATCGCTCAAAGAACTAACTGCAGCGAACATTGGGGAGCTTAGAAACCGTGGCTGAAGAATTTCAAGGTGGCGATAAGGTCCAGCTCACTGGACCAAAGGGCAGATTAAATACGATTGTGCTCTCAGTGGGAGGCCGCTTCGGAAGCCACAAGGGCGACTTGATGCACGATGACATCATTGGTCAGCCTCAAGGCAGCGTGATTGCCAATCAATCAGGGATCGAATATTTGGCTCTCAAGCCATTGCTTACCGATTATGTTTTGTCAATGCCGCGTGGTGCTGCGATTGTTTACCCCAAAGATGCTGCCCAAATTGTTGTTGAAGCGGACATCTTTCCAGGGGCAGTCGTGGTGGAGGCGGGAGTTGGGTCCGGCTCGCTTTCGAGCTATCTGTTGCGGGCAATTGGTGATTCCGGAAGGCTAATTTCTTTTGAGCGACGTGAGGAGTTTGCGCAGATCGCAAAGGCAAATGTCACGAACCTTTTGGGCAAGGCCCCCGCAAACTGGGATATTCATTTGGGCAGTCTCGAGACCGAGCTTCCCCTATTGGTTGCAACCCAAAGTGTTGATCGTGCAGTTTTAGACATGTTGGCTCCTTGGGAGTGCATTGAAGCCGTGGCCGATGCGTTGAAGCCTGGCGGAGTTTTGATTTGCTATGTGGCAACCGTTACCCAGTTGTCTCGAACTCACGAGGCATTAAGGGATTTTGGCGGCTTCACCGAAGCGGTGGCCTGGGAATCAATGGTACGCACCTGGCACCTAGATGGCTTGGCGGTCAGACCGGATCACCGAATGATTGCTCACACTGGATTCTTGATCTCGGCTAGAAGGTTGGCCCCCGGCACCATCTTGCCAAAGTTCAAGGTGAAAACCGGCAGTAAGGCAGAAGGAACTGAAGCAGATATGGAAGCTTGGTTGCCGCAGGCGATTGGTCAAAGGCCACTAAGTGAGAAAAAACTAAGAAAAACCGTTCGAAGGGTTCAGAATGAAGCCAATCAGAGAGAGAATTAGCCGTTATCAAAAATGAAAGTAGTTCCACTTTGCGTAAATTAATTATTGTCCTGTTGCCAATCTTGGTTCTTGCCGGCTGCTCATCAGCCAATTCAGAGCCCGAGGGCCCTTTGGGATACGACGTCCTAAGCCAAAGTCTCGAGGAGAGATGCGATGTTTATTCCGGTGGCGAAGCGGTTGATCAAATTGAACTCTCTGGAGACTTTGGGGTTGCTCCGGAAGTCACCTTCCCAACTCCATTAGTTGGCTCGGGCGTTGAGACCAAGATTTTTATCGAGGGTGATGGCGGCAAGATTGTGGGAAACCAAAGAGTGGCCATGCACTTCACCGGCTTCAATGCCGCTACTGGAGAGCAATTCCAGGGCAGCGAATTTGGCACAGAGACCACTATCGTTCAAGACTTAGTAGATGGTGCCACACCTGATTTTTGCCACGCACTGTCTGGGGTTTCGGTTGGGTCTCGCGTGGCCGTTCTTTTGGATCCACAAAGTGCCCATGGTGGCTCAGGAGTCGAGGGGCTCGCAGTGGGTCCCGCCGATGGCATAATTTTTGTTTTTGACATCGTTACCGCCTACCTGCCGACCGCCACCGGTGACAAAGTGGGTGCGAAATCTGGATTCCCAACCGTCATCTTGGCCCCCTCGGGACAACCAGGGATTCAGATTCCAGCCACCGAAGCGCCAGCTGAGTTCATGAAAGCCGAGACGATTCTTGGCAAAGGGGAGCCAATTGAAATTGGCGACACGGTCGTGTTGCAGTATTCGGGTTGGACCTGGGATGGCGAGCAGTTTGATAGCTCATGGGAGCGTGGTGCTCCCGCGAGCTTCACAGTCACCTCAGAAGGCCTAATAGAAGGATTTGTTAGAGCACTTGAAGGTGCCACCATTGGATCACAGGTGATAGCGGTTATTCCGCCAGAGTTAGGATACGGAGACAACGCCCAAGGAGCGATTCCAGCTGGCTCAACTCTGATTTTCGTAATCGACATCTTGGGAAAGCAATAGCCAAATCGAAGGGGATTAGGTGAAACAATCGCCGGCCGAAAGGCTTTTTAACCTAACCTGTTGCCTCTTGGCAAGCCCTATTCAAGGGCTATCCAAACGAGATTTGTTTAATGCCGTTTCCTCTTACGCAATTGCAAAAACCGACGCGGCTCGAGATCAAATGTTTGAGCGAGATAAGGACTTTTTGCGCGACGCCGGTGTCCAGGTGGAGGTTGTGTTCAATGATTCTTTTGAGGACATCAATGCCTCGCGTTATCGAATTGCGCCGGGAAGTTTTGATTGGCCCAGCGACTTTTCTTTAAACCCAGCCCAGCTTCAGCTCTTGGAGCTCGCAGCCAAGGCGTGGAATAACCAGCTGATGAGCGCCTCCGCTCGCTCTGGAATCACCAGGCTTCGGTCCTTGGGACTCGTTACGCAATCTGAAAACCTTGGCTTTTTTTCACCAAAACTCCTCACCCGTCATGCCAGCTTTGCCCCTTTGGCTCAGGCAATCGATGACAACCTGGCGGTCAAATTCGAATATCAAAAGCTTGATGGGGAGAAATCAATACGCCTTCTAGAACCATTGAAGCTGCGAATGATTGAGGGCCAGTGGGTGCTCTTGGCAAGTGACGCCGGCGTTATTAAGAACTTTTTACTCAGAAGGATTAGCTCTTTAGTTGATTCGACCAGAGATGTTTTTGTTCCAGCGAACGCGGCAAATATTGCCCTGGCTGAAGCCGACCTAGTAGCTTTTGCTAAGAGCAATCTTGCCGTGATTGAGGTGCTGAAAGAGTCGGAGGCCTGGTGGCACTTTGGTGCCCCTGAGCACTCAAAGATTGAGCTTCACTTCATGGATGAGGGGTTGATCGCCCAGGACCTTATGGAATTTGGTGGGCAGCTCAGAGTGCTTAGCCCAAAAAGCCTCGCGGAGCGAATAGCTCAGGGCTTTAAAAGGGTGGTCGAATCCCATGCCTAAACAAGAAATTGCTGGCGAGGAGCTGTTTAATTTAGCCCTATCGATAGTGGGGCTAGTTTTGAGAGATGGTCCAATGTATGTGACAGAACTATCTGAGCATTTTGGCTATAGCGAAAAGGTAATCACCAAAGCCGCGTGGGCGGTCGCCAATAGTGAGGACCTAGGCCGCTATGAAACCCACTTTTATCTCGACCAAGACCTATTGGATGAGGGCGAAATTTCATTTAGTGTCGCGCAGGGGAAACTTCAAGAACCCCCAGTGTTATCAAAAAGACAAGTCAGCGCCTTGGCCACCGGCTTGGATTATTTGGCAGCACTGCCTCAGTTCGATTTAAACCCCGATCTTTTCGCCCTAAGAAAGATGCTGGGCTCGGAATCCGAGCATCGAGTTTCTGGCTTTATTGCGCCTATGGCCGTCTCGATGCTTGGTTTATTGCAAGAGGCTCTTGCGAATCAAACCAGAGTGCGCTGCGAATACACCAACCAGCTCGGAGAGCGCACATCTCGCGACATTGATCCCCTGAGAGTCGATTTCATCGGTCAAAAACACTACCTAAGGGGTTGGTGTCTCAAAAATGAAGCGATTAGATCATTTAGATTGGATCGGATTCTTGGACTCGAGTTACTCGAAATAACAATCAGCGGCCAGGCAATAAAGGCTGTAATTCACGAGGAAGTCTTTGGTGAGGCTACCGACGAGCAAGAGGTGGAAATATCGGCCAGCCTCGAAGCCCAAGAGATCTTTTGGAACTTTCCAACTACTTCGAAAGTAGTCCGAGTGGGGGATCGGCAAGTAGGGTCAATTAGAGTTGGCAACCTTTCAGCACTTGGCCGACACATCACGCGTTACGGCGGCGAGGTCTTGGTAATCGGTCCTCGTAAGGCGAAGGATGCGGTTCGAGATTTTGCACTTTCGGCTCTGAGTTCGGATGCAACCCCCAGAGATGAGGACTAAATGAGCATCATCGGTTGGATAGTTTTAGTAGTGGTTATATCGGGGTTATACGTTTTGGGCCTCGCCGTATTTCGGCTGAGCCTGGATGCCAAGAACCTATTAGTCGAGGCTGGGAAGCTCAGCGGACTGCTTGCAACACTAAAGAACGCAGCCGAGGTTGAGATCATCCCGGCAACCCCAAGCCTCAGTTCGGACTATGTTCAACTTGTTACCAAGCGAGCTTGGCTAAAGCGCAAGCGATTGCTAGCTTCACAGGCCCGAGAGCGTAGACTGATTCAACGAATTAGATCCATCGATTTAGATAAGAGGGAAAAATGAGACTACAAGGCTGGGAATGGATCATCATTTTGGCTATTGTGCTTCTACTTTGGGGTGCACCTAAGCTTCCCGCACTTGCTAAAAGTGCAGCGCAATCAATGCGAATTTTCCGTAAGGAAATCGAAAAAACTCCCACCGATAAGACTGCGGCAGCAGAAGCCGAGGTAGTCGCCGAAGAAAGCGATAAGAAGCAAGGCTAATGCTCCGGCGCAAAAACAAAGAGCGCCGTATGACCCTTGGTTCTCACCTAAGAGAACTAAGAAAAAGACTTTCCTGGTCAGCGGGCTTTATACTCGTTGGAACCGTAGCCGGCTGGTTCTTTTTTGACCCGGTTTTTAAAATACTGCAGCAGCCCCTGATTGAGATAACTCAGGAGCGTGGCATAGACGCAGTCATCAACTTTGGAACAGTAGTTTCCGCCTTCGACCTTAGGCTTCAACTTTCTATCTTTTTGGGAATTCTAGTTACTGCTCCGATTTGGCTTTATAACATTTGGGCGTTCATAGCACCCGGACTTAAAGCAAAAGAGCGCAAGTACTCCCTAGCCTTTATCTTCGCATCCACACCGTTATTTTTGATTGGCACGACCCTGGCCTGGATCTCACTGCCGGGCTTTGTGATTGCGTTGGTCGGATTTACCCCTGAGGGCAGCTCGAATGTTATAAGCGCGGCTGAATACGTGCTGTTCTCGATTCGGATTCTTCTGATTTTTGGTCTCGCCTTTGTGATGCCTGTGGCATTAGTCCTTTTGAACGGGGTCGGTGTTGTCACTGGTAGAGGAATTCTAAAATCCTGGCGCATCGCGTTTTTGATAATCTGTGTTGTTTCAGCCCTAGCTACCCCGGTAGCAGACTTGTTCTCAATGTTCCTGCTTGTGATTCCGCTTACCGCCCTGTATTTTTCCGCGGTGGGAATAGCGTTGCTGAACGATAAAAGAAAGAATCTCAAGCTCTCAAAACTCTTGGACGAAGAACCGGCATTTGATTGAATTAAGCCCCTCGGAGCGCTATCAGCAATCTAAGCAAAAAGCTAAATATCGTCAACTCGAAGAGTTTGAGTCCCAAATCAAGTTTCCGCTCGACGATTTTCAGATCAAGGCCTGTCAGGCTTTGGAGAGCGGTTCGGGAGTCTTGGTCGCGGCCCCAACCGGCGCTGGTAAGACAATCGTTGGAGAATTCGCTATTCACCTCGCGGTTGAATCCGGCCAAAAAGTGTTTTACACCACCCCGATTAAGGCTCTCAGCAATCAAAAATTCGCCGAACTCCAACAGCGTTATGGCAAGCAGAAGGTTGGGCTTCTAACGGGGGATACCAATAATAATTCCGAAGCCCAAATTGTGGTCATGACCACAGAGGTGCTTCGCAACATGATCTACTCCACCTCAACCTCGCTTATGCGGCTCGGTTACGTGGTGATGGATGAGGTGCACTATCTTGCGGACCGCATCCGTGGAGCGGTCTGGGAAGAGGTAATTCTTCACCTGCCAAAAGATGTCAAAGTAATCTCGCTGAGTGCCACTGTTTCAAATGCAGAGGAGTTCGGGGCTTGGTTGCAGGAGGTTAGGGGCAACACTCAGGTGGTTGTCTCTGAGCACAGGCCCGTGCCATTGCATCAGCATGTTTTATTTGGCGATGAGCTTATTGAGCTTTTTGAGCACGGCTCTCATAAGACTCGAGTGAACCCGGAGCTGTTGCAGAAGCACCAGGCTCGCCAGCGCACCCCAATCAGATCTAGCCGGCGTCAAGGCAAAAGCAATTATGGCTCCAGGCCAGGCGGAGACTTTAGGTCTTTTCCAAGACTCGAAAAACCAGAGGTGGTCCAGATCCTCTTTGACGCTGGATTGCTGCCTGCAATCTTCTTCATATTTTCAAGAGCGGGTTGCGAGGGCGCAGTCTCAGCATGTCGCAGAGAGAATCTGCGGCTCACTAATCGCGAAGAGCAGCTAGAGATACGTCGGGTGGCCGAGGCGCGCTGTGGCCAGATTGCCGACGAAGACCTCGACACCTTGGGGTATTTTGATTGGCTAGCTTCTTTAGAGCGCGGTTTTGCGGCTCATCACGCAGGCATGCTGCCAGCTTTTAAAGAAGTGGTCGAAGAGCTCTTCTTGCGTAAGTTGGTTAAAGTCGTATTCGCCACTGAGACTCTGGCTCTAGGCATAAACATGCCGGCCAGAACTGTAGTGCTGGAGCGCCTAGATAAATACAACGGCGAGGGTCGAGTGCCAATCACAGCGGGCGAATACACCCAACTCACCGGTCGGGCCGGCAGGCGAGGCATCGACACCGAGGGGCACGCGGTGATTTTATGGGGGGCTCAACTTGACCCAAATATCGTTGCGGGGCTCGCTTCAAAAAGAACCTATCCGCTGAATTCAAGCTTTAAGCCCACCTACAACATGGCGGTAAATCTAATCTCTGCCTTCGGTGCCAAGCGAGCTTCAAAAGTCTTGGAAAAGTCGTTCGCTCAATTCCAGGCAGATCGCTCGGTAGTCGGGTTGGCAAAACTCATCACAGATAAAAAGGAGTCACTCGAAGGATATGAGGCTGCAATGCAGTGTCACCTGGGGGACTTCATGGCCTACGCCCGAATTCGGCGGGACCTTAGCGACCTCGAGCGCCAAGGGGTCAGTCAACGAACCCGGGCCGGCAAGGATCTAACGGATTCAAAATCGGTTCGAAGAATAGATCAAGAGATAGGGGAGCTCAAGCGCGCGATGCGCGCGCACCCCTGCCATGGCTGCAGTGACCGCGAATCCCATGCGCGTTGGGGCGAGAGGTATCAAAAGCTTCGCAAGGAGATAGACGCTGCGGTTAATCAGATTGAGTCCCGCACCAATGCGGTTGCCAAGATATTTGATCGAATATGCCTTTTGCTCACGGACTTGAAATATCTCGAGGAGGCCGATGATGACCTTGATGTGACGGACAGCGGTCAGCGGCTTTCAAAGATCTATGGTGAGCGTGACCTACTAATAGCTGAGTGCATCAACCGCAAAATTTGGATTGAGCTTGACCCGCCGAATCTCGCTGCAATGGCGATGGCCCTGGTTTACGAAAACCGGCGTGATGACGGAGATTATGAACCAAAGCTCCCGAAAGGAAATTTTCTAGCCGCACTTGAGGCCACCGAAGAAATTCAGGAGGAGCTCTTGCACCTCCAGGAGCGCTATCGACTGCCCAAAGAATCTCAGCTTGAACTGGGTATGAGCTGGGCCATGCACCGCTGGGCAACCGGAGCCAGGCTAGACGATGTACTCAAGCTATCTGGTCAGGTGCCCGGAGATTTTATTCGCTGGAGCAAGCAACTGATTGACCTACTGGACCAACTGAGCCAATCCGCTGATGCTCAACTTGCTGAAACCGCTTATAAGGCAATGACCTTGATAAAACGTGGGATCGTGGCGGCAAGCTACTACGTGTAGTTGTCTAAACTTTAGGAATGAAGTTAGGTTCGATGGCTTGGCGCATACCTCTTGGGATTATTGGAGGTGGGCTGGGTTTTTGGGCTTTTCCCACCGAGAACTTATGGATTATTGCTCCGCTGATTCCAGCGGTGATACTAATTGCAACCTTGGGTCTTGGCTTTTGGAAAGCCACCCTAATTGGTTTCATAGCCGGGCAAGCTTTCTACATTTCCCATATTGAATGGATAAGCCTTTATTTAGGGCCGGTTCCTCTGATTGGGCTGAGTACGCTGTGCTCAATTCCTTTTGCACTTGGTAGCGGGCTAACCGCTTGGCTCTATGATCGCAAAAAGCCCAAAGGTCTTGGAGTCATTAGGTTTGCATTTGCTGCTGCTGGAATTTGGACATTGAAGGAGTGGTCGGCGAACAATTTCCCCTACGGCGGATTCCCATGGTCAAGGCTAGCAATGACCCAATCCGACAGCATTTTTGCGAATTGGGTCTACTGGGGCGGGCTGTCACTGCTGAGCTTTGTGATTGCGCTATTAGGCTCACTCATTGCGCTCGCGATTCTAAATGGCAAAAAGCTTAAGAGTAGAGGGCGATTGGCGATGGTCGGGGTAGCGGGACTGAGCGTTCTAGTGCCACTTATAACACCAATCGGAATAACAACCCAAGCCGCTGGAACTCTAAAAGTCGCTGCGGTTCAGGGAAATGCCAACGCCGGGTTATTTTCAAATCTGGAACGTGGCACGATTTTACAAAATCACCTCGATGCCACCGAGCTAGTTTTTGAAAACTTTCCCGATGAGAAGATTGACCTCTTGGTTTGGCCCGAGAATGCTTCGGATTTAGACCCGAGCCGGTCGGAATTTGCCCGTGAAAAGATCTCCGAGCTTGCAGACCGAATTGACGCTCCGTTTGTATTCGGCACCATAACCAAGCGTGATGGCGAGAGCTTTAATTCGACAATTCTCTGGGAGCCAGGTGTCGGCCCAACCGATTATTACGATAAGCAGGTTCCGGTGCCGTTTGCGGAATATGTTCCCAGTCGAGAATTCTGGAGATCGTTGGCACCCGATTTAGTTGACCTGGTCCCCAGGGACTTCAGCTTTGGCACCCGTGATGGCATTTTCGAGATATCTCAGGGCCCAGTGGGTAGTTTGATTTGTTTTGAGATAGCGGAGGATTCAATTCCCAGAACTCTAACCACCCAAGGTGCCAGGCTAATTCTGTCGCAGACTAATAATGCTGACTTTGGTTACAGCGACGAAACTTTTCAGCAGGCAGCCATAGCTAGATTGAGAGCCATCGAAACTGGCAGAACCGTGGTGAATATTTCCACCGTTGGCCTCTCAGTTATCTACCTACCCGATGGCAAAATTTTAGATGAGCTGACTTGGTACACCCCGGCGGTAATGGTCCAGGATGTGCCACTTTATGACGGGCTCACCCCGGCCACAACGGTTGGGCTCTGGTTTGATCTACTGAATGCTCTGTTAGTGGCGCTCTCAGTCGGTGCTGGATTCTTGAGGGTGCGAAGGCGATGAAAAAAACGCTGGTTTTGATGCCAACCTTTAATGAAATATCCACCCTTGAGCACTCTGTGCAGCAGCTGATTTCAATCAACCCACAGCTGGATGTTTTGGTTATTGACGACAATTCGCCCGATGGGACCGGATATTTGGCCGATCAGCTCGCTAAAGAAGATGCGAGAGTCCACGTCTTGCATCGGAGCGAAAAATCTGGGCTTGGTCGGGCTTACATAGCCGGATTTCACTGGGGGATTGCTCAAGGCTACGAGCTACTGGTTCAGATGGATGCCGATGGGTCTCACAGACCCGAGGATTTACCGGCTCTATTGGCAAAAGCCCCAGAAGCAGAGCTGGTTATTGGTTCGCGCTGGATTCCAGGCGGAGAAGTCAAGAATTGGCCAAAATCACGACAACTAATCTCTCGACTGGGTAATTGGTATGCCGCAGCGGCGCTGGATTCAGAGATCAAAGACATGACGGCTGGTTTTCGTATCTACCGGACCGAGTTGATGAGGCGCCTAGATTTGAATTCAATTGAGGCCCAAGGTTATGGCTTTCAGGTTGAGATGACTTACCAAACCCAGAGGCTCGGTTCGAAAGTTATCGAGGTTCCAATTCAGTTCATCGAACGCGAAAATGGAGTCAGTAAAATGACATTCGACATAGTTATTGAGGCTTTTTTGTTGTGCACAAAGTGGGGAATACTTCGACTAATCAGGCGATGAGTTTTCCGGCTTTACGCCTTGCCCTCATGTCTCCAAGAACTTCTTGCAATAAGTCTTCAAGCTCCTCACGACTGCGTCTTTCTAGCAGCATGTCGTAGTGGGTGCGAGGGCCATCGGGTAATTCTTTAGGATCAGTTACAAACTCGCCGTCTTCCAAGCGCGCGGCGGTTTTCGAGCAGCTCTTGCATTCCCAGGTGAAAGGTAGCTCTGCTCCTTCTGAGAAAGTAAGGGTGAATTCGTGCTCTGCTGGGCAACGAAATAAAACTCGCTGCCGAGGAGAATATTCAACATTGCGGTCCGACTCCATGGATTGCGATCCAAGTCTCATCCCGCGCATAGATTCAGCCATTACAACCCTTTCGATGTGAGCGACAACCAAATGGGGCGTGGGGAATTCCTAATCTTGAGAAGCTATCAGTCTTCTCTCAGAAACTCTCGGGGCACCAGGTCTACCCTGTCGGTCACGATCCCGTGTGCGCCAAGTTCGATGAGCTTACGGATCTGATCTACATCGTTAATCGTCCAATAATGGAGCTCCAAGCCAAGGTTAGAAACCCTCGCGATAAAGGATTTGCCATCAAAGCGCAGCGGACCCTTGCGCACCGGAATCTGCAGAGCCGAGATGCCTTTGAGTTGACGCTTTAAGCCGATTCCAAACAGAACATAGTGATACAACCAGACTCTTAGAACCATCAGGGCCGAGCTCGAGCTCAAGGCCGGCTTGGACAACCCAGCGAGGGTTGCGAGCCTCCTCGAGTTGGAAAAACTTGTGATCAGAACTCGGTGGTGTGCCTTATGTTGCTCGATGGCCGCAATGGTTGCGCTAACCGCAGCTTGAGACTTAATGTCTAAATTCAGCTTTGCTTCTGGCAATGCGACTAGGACCTCCGCCAGAGTGGGCACACATCCGCCATTTTTGAGCCGAATCAACTGAAGTTCAGCAAGTGTGAGATTAGCTACTGATTTCGAGGAGCTAGAAACGCGTGATAAGTCGGAATCATGAAACAAGACAGCATGGCCGTCAGAAGTTGCCTGGACATCAGTTTCAAGGTGTGTAGCGCCATTGCCAATAGCCTCTAAAAAACTTTCTAAGGTGTTTTCGCTCACACCCTCACGATGCATAAAAAGCCCACGATGAGCGATGATTCGAGGCTGCTTGCCTTCGAAATAGTTTGATTCCACCATCTTGATTCGCTTTCGGCCATAGCATTTGGAAATGCAGAAGAAATCCTTCCCAATAAGGCTAGTGAACCTATTGGTGGGATTAGCTCTTTATGGTCTAGGGCTCGCCATGATGGTGAAGGCGAGCGTGGGAGTTCCCCCATGGGATGTGCTCTCACAGGGCTTGGCATCTCAACTCGGATTGTCATTCGGTCAGGCCACCATACTGGTTAGCGCACTGGTGCTCTTGTTCTGGATTCCGCTTCGAGTAAAGCCCGGTTTGGGCTCGATCTTGAACGCACTCTTGGTCGGTTTATTTGCCGATTTGGCCCTGCCCTTGCTGCCCAAAACCGAAATTTACTGGCAACAGGCTCTCATGTTTGTTTTGGGAATGCTGCTGATTTCATTTGCAACGGGAATGTACATTTCTTCTGGAATGGGAAAGGGCCCAAGGGATGGCCTAATGATGGGCCTGGCGCAGAAATTCAACATTCCATTTTGGATTACTCGCACTTCCGTGGAGATCATTGTCGTTTCAGTTGGTTTTGCCCTGGGCGGTCAAGTTCGAGAAGGAACATTATTATTTGCGATATCCATCGGCTATCTAAACCAATTGGGCTTGAGGATTTTCGGACTGGTCGGCAAAGACGGTCGAGGGTAAAGGGATTCAACTTGAACCTGGCGAGCGGTGATGGGTCGGCCACTTCCAAGGGTCTTGGATGCACTACTAAAAAGCCGATAATAAACATTATGTCAAGTAACAGATTTCCGCATGTCCCCTTCGCGATGAGCACCCGAACTAGATTTGTTGGGTGGCTTTAGACCAAGAAGTTAGCTTCTGCTTGGCTGCGCCGGACTCAAGTGCATGAGTTACTTTTTTCAAAGCGGCATCAAATCTTGTGTTGAGATCCAACTGAACTTGAGTTGAATCCTTAGCCAAGTCGTAACTGACAACGCCGGCAGCCGCATTTAGCAAAACAACGTTTTTTATAGAGCGATAGTTACCGGAATTTTCTCCCTCGAATAGCCGCAGTGCGACATCAGCATTGTGATGAGCGTCACCGCCTAAAAGTTCCTCAATTCTCGCTGTGGCGTCAAATCCAAAATCAAGCACATGATGTGTGACTTTTTTATTTGAGACCTCCCAGATCTCATTGGGTGAAGTTATCGAGAGCTCATCAAGCCCTTCATTCGATCGGAACACCAGCCCGCTTCGGCCTCTTCCGGCTAGCTCCTGAGCCATCAGGGGTGCAATTTGTTGATTGGCGACCCCCAAGGCTGTTGCGATGGGCTGGGCTGGGTTAGCAAGCGGCCCGAGGAAATTGAATGTAGTGGGCACACCCAATTCTTTTCGAATTGTCGCCACGTGCCGCATGGCAGGGTGAAATACCGGCGCGTAGAAAAAGGTTATCCCTTGCGACTCAAAAACCCGAGCTACCTGATCTGGCGCCAGATCCAGACGAATCCCTAGAACTTCAAGCATTTCGGAGGAGCCAGTCTTGCCGGAAGCCGAGCGCGAGCCGTGTTTCAGAACGGGAACTCCAGAGGCGGCTACTACAACTGCAGCCATTGAAGAGATGTTCACGGTTCCAATCAGGTCTCCCCCAGTGCCCACTATGTCGACAGCATCATTTCCAGTTTCCAAAATTACTGCGCTTGAAAGCATGACATCTACAAGCCCCGCCAACTCCTCAACGCTTTCGCCCTTAGATCTCAGTGCCAGCATGAAAGCACCCATCTGAGCCTGGGATGCTTCACCCTGCATTATTTGAGCCATCGCCCACTTTGCGAGGTCCCTATTTAGGTCCTCCCCCGCTAATAAAGTGGCAAGGACACTCGGCCAAGTTGAATTGCTCATGCTTCAGAGTTTAGCGAGCTAGAAAAATCCCCTAAAAGTTCTTAAATATTGTTCGAAATGCTAGCTTCAGGGCCCTGCCAAGGCCTTCGGTCGGTTAGAATTTTAGGTATGTCATCCTCTACAATTCCCCAAGCAGCGAACACGGTCATCAATAGACCGAACTCAACTTCGGTCGGAACCATTGTTTGGCTCGGTAGTGAAGTCATGTTCTTCGCCGGTCTTTTCGCTATGTACTTCAGCCTGCGAGCCGGTGCTCCAGCGCTTTGGGAGAGCGAAGTTGTAGTTCTAGATGTTCCCTTCGCCTTCATCAACACTCTAATTCTCGTCACCAGCTCATTTACAGCTCAGTTCGGTGTTTTTGCGGCCGAAAGACTGCAGCCGAGAAGAACGGGTGCTTCACCCGTGAAATGGGGCATGGTCGAGTGGTTCATGCTTACCTACCTGCTTGGTGCGATATTTGTGTCAGGACAGATGTGGGAGTATGCGGTCCTGATTTCAGAAGGTGTGACAATCGCCTCGAACTCTTATGGCAGCGCGTTTTACATCACCACCGGATTCCATGCCCTGCACGTAATCGGTGGCCTACTCGCGTTCTTAGTGATTGTTGGCAGAGCGTTCGCGGCAAGGAATTTTGGTCACCGCGAAGCCACCGGCGCAATCGTAGTTTCCTATTACTGGCACTTTGTAGACGTGGTGTGGATTGGCCTTTTCGTGGTCATCTACATCCTTAGATAGACGGAGATATCGTTGAAATCTGAAAAACCGATGAGACGCCGCCCTTGGGCTGCAGGATTTGTTATTTTCCTGGGACTGGTTCTTTCAGGAGGCGGTTATGCTGCCGCAACCAGCGTCGTGCAAGCCGAGGGATTCTCACCGGCTCAGGTTGATGAGGGTCGCAAATTATTTCTAGCGAACTGTTCAACCTGCCACGGATCAAACGGTGAAGGAGCCATCGGTGGCCCAAGTCTTATTGGCGTTGGAGCCGCGTCAGTAGATTTCCAAGTTGGCACTGGTCGCATGCCAGGACAGGGCTCTGGCCCTCAGCTTTATAAAAAACCAGTTCAGTTCACCGAGCCTCAGATTGCGGCCATGGCGGCCTATGTAGCATCGCTGGCACCCGGACCCGCCATCCCAACTGAAGAAATGCTTCGGACCGACGGTGATGCAACCCATGGTGGTGAACTTTTCCGAATCAACTGCGCCATGTGCCACAACGCAGTCGGCGCCGGTGGAGCCTTGACCCAGGGAAAGTTTGCGCCGAAACTCCAAGGAGTAACGGAAAAACACATTTACGAAGCCATGGTTACTGGTCCACAGAACATGCCGGTCTTCAACGACGCGAATCTGACCCCTGCGGATAAAAAGGACATCATCACCTTCTTGAAGTACGTCGAAGAGAACGACTCTGTGGGTGGATTTGAACTTGGCTCGATTGGCCCTGTTGCCGAGGGATTATTTGTTTGGATATTTGGGTTGGGTTTCATAATCGCGATCACTGTTTGGCTTGGCGCCAAATCGAACTAGGAAGGTAGCTGATGAGTGACATTGAAAAGGTCTATCCAGCTGGCCTAGCTGGTGAGATTGAAAGACCCATTCCAGACCCCGGAATCGAGCCACACCGGCTAAGAATGACCGATAAGAGTGAGAAGCACGCCAAGACTGCTGAGAAGCAGATATCGGCGATGTTTTTCGTCTCGATCATCGGTGCATTTATAGCAATTTGGGGGTTTGTAGCCTTTCCAATCGCGGATGGAGATTTATCCGCGACACGCAACAATACCCTCTGGATGGGCGTCGGGATGGCCCTAAGCCTGTTCGGCATAGGTTTTGGAGCTGTTCACTGGGCCAAGACCCTGATGCCCGACTCTGAGGTTTCAGAACCTCGACACCAGGCCCGTAGCCCCGATGAGTCGAGAGCCGCAGCTGTTGAAATCATCAAGATGGCCGATGGAGAATCTGGCTTTTCGAGAAGAAAACTGATTCGTCGGAGTCTCTATGGGGCGCTAGCGGTTTTCCCACTCCCAGCGATTGTTATCTTCGGCGACTTAGGGCCCGTTGTTGGCGACTCTCTCAAGAACACAATGTGGAAAGAAGGCGTGAGGCTCACTAAAGATCCCACCGGTATTCCAATCAAGGCCTCTGAGGTCACAATTGGCTCAGTGTTTCACGTCATTCCAGAGGGTTTGTCTGATCTTGACCACAAGTTAGAAGAAAAAGCTAAGGCCGCAGTTTTACTTGTTAGGGTCAACCCGTCCGATTTGAACGAGGACCCCGACAAGGCTAGCTGGAGTTACGAAGGAATAGTGGCATACTCCAAGATTTGCACGCACGTAGGTTGCCCGGTCTCGCTCTACGAGCAGCACACCCATCATCTTCTATGCCCATGCCACCAGTCAACTTTCGATCTAGCAAACCACTGCGAGGTAATCTTCGGACCAGCCTCCAGAGCGCTTCCTCAACTGCCAATTGCGGTTGACGCGGAGGGCTACCTAATCGCTCAGCGCGATTTCGACCAACCGGTCGGCCCATCATTCTGGGATATGAGGAAGTAAATGAGCACGACATCTAAACCAAAAAAATCCGGCGGAGCACTGGCTGGAACAGCTAACTACCTCGATGAGCGAGTTGGTCTTGGAATAGTCCTGAAGGGCTTTGGCCGAAAGGTCTTCCCCGACCACTGGAGCTTCATGCTCGGTGAGGTAGCTCTTTACAGCTTCGTGATCCTGATTCTTTCGGGAACTTTCCTTACCTTCTTCTACCAGCCTTCGATGGCTGAGGTCTACTATCAGGGCAGCTACGCACCACTCAAGGGTGCGGAGATGTCCATTGCCTATGCATCTAGCCTCGACATCAGCTTTGACATACGCGGTGGGCTTCTAATGCGCCAGGTTCACCACTGGGCTGCCCTACTCTTTATAGCCGCTATCGGCCTGCACATGCTTAGAGTGTTCTTCACTGGAGCATTCCGCAAGCCTCGCGAGCTCAACTGGGTAGTTGGCTTCCTGCTGTTCCTAATGGCGATGGGCGCTGGCTTCACCGGCTACTCACTTCCAGATGACCTACTATCCGGCAACGGTCTGCGCATCATCGACGGGATGCTCAAGGGAATCCCAGTTATAGGAACCTCAGTTTCCTCGGGCTTCTTTGGCGGCGAATTTCCAGGAACCGAGGTTGTTGCCAGACTTTACAGCCTCCACATCATGATCATTCCGGCCTTAATTATCGTGCTCATAGCGCTGCACTTGATGATGGTCATAATTCACAAGCACTCCCACTACTCAGGCCCGGGGCGCACCGACGACAATGTTGTTGGATACCCACTAATGCCCGTGTATGTTGCCAAGGCCGGCGGATTCTTCTTTTTGGTCTTCGGTGTAATCATGGCCATTTCCGCCACTTTCACGATCAACCCAATCTGGAACTACGGACCTTATGACCCCTCCCCTGTTTCAGCAGGTACTCAGCCGGACTGGTACATCGGATGGCTAGACGGAGCGCTTCGCTTAGCACCAAGCCACTGGGACATCTCAATCGCAGGCTACGTGATTCCAATGGGTGTGATGGTGCCGCTAGTCGTGTCACTGCTCTTCCTAGCTCTAGTGGCCGCTTACCCATTCATCGAGAACTGGGTAACTCAGGACAAGCGTGAGCACCACGTGTTGGATCGTCCGAGAAACGCGCCAACCAGGACTGCCATTGGTGCTGCCGGGGTCACTTTCTACGGCGTTTTGTGGGCGGGCGCGTCGACGGACTTGATTGCAATCAACTTCCAAATGTCGCTGAACCAGATACTCGTCGCGATGCAAATACTGCTTATCATCGGGCCGGTTATCGCCTACTGGGTCACAAAGCGTGCCTGCTTGTCTCTCCAGCGCAAGGACCGGGAGATCGCCCTGCACGGGCGCGAATCTGGTCGAGTGGTGCGACTACCCCACGGAGAATACATTGAAATCCACGAAAAGGTGGATAAGTATGAATTGTGGAAGCTTGTGGACTTCAAGGACTACCAGCCGACAATGGCAAGACCAAATAAGGATGGCAAGATCACTCTTGGATCAAAGATTCGTGCAAGGGTATCGAGCATCTACTTCGAAGATCGAATTGCACCGGTTTCCAAGGCTGAATACGAGATCGCAAACGCAGATCATGAGCCTGAGCCAGCTAAGGAAGTTAAGCCAAAGCGCAAAGCGAAGGAACTAACTTCCAAGTAATTGAACCTTAAAATGAAACCCCTGGTTGCTCTTTGCAATCAGGGGTTTCATAGTTAAAAAGGAATATCCTCAGGCCATTGGTCTGAGGATATTCGAAGGTGGAGATGCCGGGAATCGAACCCGGGTCCAATGCAACATTCATGATTCTTCTACGGGTGTAGCTTCGTTATTCGTTCTACTTGGCCCCAGCATTTGTTTGAAGCGACTACGCTGACAGGCCCAGTTGCAGTAAAAGTCCCAATTAGCCCTGCAACGCAACCAATCAGCGAGATTTCTAAATGACGTCTAGATCCGGCACGAAATCACAACCGGTTAAACGGACTTCGGGGCTAGCTATGCAGCTAGGGCGAAGTCGGCGCGCTTTGTATTGGCACCTATAGTTTTGAACACATCGTTTACGAGATAAGTGCTCATCCTCGACCCGCTTCTTTCACTCATTACTACAATGTCGAAACCGATCATCCCCATGTTTAGTTGTATTAGTACCACGCCTAGTTTTTTTACTAAGCGTCTAAGGATAACAGCTGACACGAAGGATTTATTGCAGTCGGCACTGATGAGGCTACATGACCAGACTCGGGCTAAAACCTAGAAGTCAGTGAAGTCCTTTTAGAAGACCCTAGCGGGCGTTCGCTCCTCGGCTGTTTTCAAACACAAAGCCAATAACTGCCACGATTGCGAAAGGTATCGCAAAGTAAGTGAGCCACCAACCGACCGCCAGGGAAAGGAACACGAACGCTAAAGCAGCTGCAAGAATCAGCGGCCACCAGCTCCATGGGCTAAAGAAACCGATCTCACCTGAGTCGTCTGAAATTTCAGCATCTAGGCGATCCTCGGGCAGCAATGCTGAACGCTTATCTGCCGCATGAAGGAAGTAGGCGATGAATAAACACAACGGGACCAAAAGGCCAATTACAATCGAGCCAATCGGCTCTGTGTATCCCCAGTAGATGTTGGATACAACAACGTAGCCAATCGTACTTACTACAAAGAAAACGGCCAAAACAACTAGCATCCCAATGTTGGATTTCACTTAACTAACCCGTCCTTGACGTAAGCATCCTTGGCTTCTTGCGAAGCGTACTCGGGGTGATTCATGTCAAACGCAGGAGACTCAGAGCGAATTCTCGGGATGGAATGGAAGTTGTGCCTTGGGAATGGAGACTCGGTAGCCCACTCAAGTGAGCGGCCATAACCCCATGGGTCTTTGAGTCCGACCATCTTGCCGTGGCGTGCGGTGATGAACACGTTCCAGAAGAAGGGAATCATCGACACTGCAAGAATCGCAGCTCCCGCCGATGAAATAAGGTTCATCTCGGTGAACCCGTCCTCAACCAGATAGGTGGCATAGCGACGAGGCATCCCGAGCACGCCTAGCCAGTGCTGCACCAGGAAGGTGGTGTGGAATCCGATAAATAGGATCCAGAAGTGGATTTTTCCAAGGCGCTCGTTGAGCATCTTTCCGGTGAACTTAGGCCACCAGAAATAGAACCCAGCAAACATTGCAAACACCACTGTTCCAAATACCACGTAGTGGAAGTGAGCCACCACGAAGTAACTGTCAGAGATATGGAAGTTGAGCGCTGGTGAAGCCAGAATCACACCGGTCAGACCACCAAACACGAAGCTCACCAAGAACCCTAGGCTCCAAAGCATCGGTGTTTCAAAGGTAACCGAACCGCGCCAGAGCGTTCCAATCCAATTAAATATCTTCACACCCGTCGGAACGGCGATGAGCATCGTGGTGAAGGCGAAAAATGGCAACAACACCTGGCCTGTGACGTACATGTGGTGAGCCCAGACTGTCATCGACAAGGCAGCGATGGCAATCGTGGCATAGACCAAAGTCCTATAACCGAAGATCGGCTTGCGGCTAAACACGGGCAAAATCTCCGAGATAATTCCAAAAAACGGAAGCGCGATGATGTACACCTCTGGGTGGCCAAAGAACCAAAACAAGTGCTGCCAGAGCATAGCCCCGCCGTTTTCGGGGTCAAAAATGTGAGCGCCAAGTTTGCGATCTGCTCCAAGAGCAAACAGGGCCGCAGCCAGTGGTGGGAAGGCCATAATGATCAAGATTGATGTGACCAGAGTGTTCCAGGTGAAAATCGGCATGCGCCACATTGTCATTCCTGGTGCACGCATTGTGATGATGGTAGTGATGAAGTTCACGCCACCCAAAATGGTTCCAAAACCGCTCAGAGCCAATCCGAAGACCCAGAGATCACCTCCGATACCTGGAGAGAATGTGGTATTCGATAGCGGAGCGTAGGCGAACCAGCCGAAGGAGGCCGCACCCTGAGGGGTGAAGAAGCCTGACACTGCTATGAGTGAGCCGAAGCTAAACAGCCAGTAAGCAATTGAGTTCAACCGCGGGAAGGCCACATCGGGCGCACCGATCTGCACTGGCATCAGTACATTTGCAAACCCTGCGAAAAGCGGGGTTGCAAACATCAGCAGCATTATTGTTCCGTGCATTGTGAAAAGCTGGTTGTACTGCTCCTTGGTAGCGACAACCTCAAGACCTGGAAGAGCTAGCTGGGCGCGAATAATCAGCGCCATGACTCCCGCAATCAAAAAGTACAAAAAGGAGGTGATCAGATATAAATAGCCGATTTTCTTGTGGTCAGTGGTGGTCAGCCAATCCACAATCATCTGACCCTTGGAGCGCTTTGGTGTGAAGCTGGAAGGGTTGGAGCGGATGTCGGTTATCGTCGCCATTTTTTCTTAGTCCCCTCGAGTAACATTGCCACCAGGAAGATTCTGATTCCTGTCAAATTCGCCTGAGAGCTGGCCTATGTTTCCAGCAACCGCAAGCTGACCCATTTGTCTTTCATATTCCGCAACAGAAACCACCTTGACGTTGAAAAGCATCATCGAGTGGTACTCGCCACAGAGCTCGGCACACTTTCCGACATAGGTTCCCTCCTTCAGGGGGGTGAAATACATGTAGTTTGTGTGACCAGGGAACATGTCTTTTTTGTAGAGAAAATCGACCACCCAGAAAGAATGAATGACGTCTCTGGAATTCAGCTCTATCTGAATACTCTTACCCACTGGGAGATAAAGGGTTGGAAGTTTCGACAACACATCAGGATCTGGGCCTACAACCTGTGCCTGGATCCCGGAGAAGTAGACATTGTCATCCACGTAGTTAAAGTCCCAGCTCCACTGCTTTGCAACAACTTCAATTCGGACATCAGGGTCCTCAACAGGGTTCTCAATGAGAGACATGTCTCTTGCGGTAAAAGCGAAAAAGCCCATAACTAAAATTAGCGGGATCACTGTAAAGAGGGTCTCTATCGGCAGATTGTACCTAAGCTGCACAGGCATTTCGGTTTCGCCCTTGCGGCGCCGGTAAACAATTAGTGCCCAGGCCATCAGAGCCCAGGAAACGGCCCCCACCATTAGAAGAACGATCCAAGATGTTGTCCACAGGCCAATGACTGTGTCGGTATGGTTTGTAACACCCGCAGAGTCAGGAAGAAAGCCGCGTTGCATTTCTGGAGAACATCCCGTTAAAAGAAGCAGTGAGGACGCTGAAGTGATCGCAATAGGCAGCCTTCGACGGTTCTTATTCACTGAAACTTCCTTCTAAATCGCAATTAGACCATCTAATTCTAACCCGAGGGCAATCAGAAACTAGGGAGTTTTGACGTATTTAGCTAAAGGAATCTCCGCATGCGCAAGAGCCACCAGCATTCGGGTTGTCGATTGTAAAGCCCTGCTTTTGAATAGTGTCTTCGAAATCGATTGAGGCACCGTCTAGATAGACAACGCTCATTGGGTCGACCACAACCTCTACCCCGGAAAAGGCAGCGACTGCATCAGCTTCTTCGAGCTGCTCGTCAAAAAAGAGCTGGTATATAAGACCCGAGCAGCCTCCAGGCTGGACGGTCACTCTTAGCCTGAGGTCGTCGCGACCTTCAGCGGATAATAAGCCGCGCACTTTCTCAACTGCGGTGTCGGTCAGAACTACTCCGTGGGTTGCAACGTTTGCCATTATTTCTCCCTAAGTCTTTTCTAGTTTAACTCATTTGTTAGCAACTGATTCCCGTGAAGCAACAAAAGAGTTTCTGCTGCCATCGCTCTTTGCAAAGTCGGTAAATGCTGGGACTCGTTCGGACTATGAGCTCTAGAGTCGGGTTCTTCCACTCCAGTTACCAAGATCTCGGCCCGAGGGAAAACTCTTGCGAAGTCAGTTATAAACGGAATCGAACCGCCGATTCCAATATTTACCGAAGGATTCGGCCAGCAGGCGGTGAATGCCTCGTGCGCAAGCCTTGAGGCCCAACCGCTTTTGGCGAGGTACCCCGGACCCTGCTCGCTGTGCCCGAAGCTCACGCGAGCCCCAAAAGGGGCGTGGGATTCAAGGTGTTTACGCAATAATTCCAAACCTGTCCCAGGATCCTCATCCGGAGAAAGCCTGAGCGAAATCTTGGCGGTGATTTCTGGTTGAGCAGTGTTCGAGGACAGCGCAACCGAGGGGGCATCGATGCCGATCACAGTAACCGCGGGTTCCCCCCAGTTCTGCTGGACCAAAGATTTTGATCCCAGAGTCTGCACTCCGTCGAGAATTCCAGCGGCAGCTCGGAACTCTTCCTCGCTGAGCGGCAATTCGTCCACTTCGGTTGACCGAAGGCCCGAGATTGCAACATTCCCTTTTTCATCCGTGAGGCTATCGAGAAGTCGAATCATTGCCGTCATAGCATCCGGCAGCGGGCCACCGAACATTCCAGAGTGCACCGCGTGGTCGAGTGTCTTGATTGTCACAACCTGCGAAACCATTCCTCGAAGAGATGTGGTCAGAGCCGGCACCTCCGTGGTCCAGTTGCCACTATCGGCCACAATTATTAAATCAGCAGCCAAATCTTTTTCGTTATCAATCAAAAAGTTTGCAAAGGACTCGGAGCCCGCCTCCTCTTCACCCTCAATGAACAAAGTTATCCCTATATTCAACTGTTCGGAGAGCTCTTTTAGGCCCTTGATTGCCCACAGGTGAGTGATAATCCCAGCCTTATCATCAGATGCTCCTCTCCCAAAAAGCCTGTCACCCTTGCGTGTCGCAACAAAAGGCTCAGTTTCCCAAAGCGCAGCATCCCCCGGGGGCTGAACGTCGTGGTGAGCGTAAAGCAAGACATGGGGGGCCCCTGACTTGCCGGCCCGGCGTGCCAATACTGCCGGCGAACCAAGTTCGCCATCGGGTTTTTTAGATTTGCGAATCTCGACCCAATCAAAAAATTTCAGCTTCTCAAACTCTTGGGCAACCCGTTGGGCTGAAAGCTCAAGATTCTGAGGATCAAAAGCGGGCCATGCGATTCCCGGAATGGCCACAAACTCGCTCAGCAGATTGACCGCTTCATCGAACTCCCGGGCAATAAATTCCTCTACGGGAGTAACTAGGGATTGGTTTAAGGGTTTTTCGCTAAACGCCATGACTGTAATCTAGTGGCAAATCCTGAAAGGTTCAGATGAGTGATCTAAGCGAGCCAAAAGCTGGAAAAGGTCGACCGACCCCAGCCAGAAAAGACCAAGAGCACGCTAATCAGCGCCCCCTGGTTGGTGATCGCAGTAAGGCCGCTAAATCAGCAAATAAAGACAAGGTACGCGAAGAGCGCAAAAAGTCTCGTGAGGGCATGATGGCCGGCGATGAGCGCTACCTAACCGCTCGGGACAAGGGTCCTCAGCGCAGGCTATCTCGCGATGTAGTTGACGCGCGATTCACCGCTGGCGAGCTTGTGTTGCCACTCTTGTTGGTGGTCGTGCTGACTACCTTCATTGACTCCTACATCGTTCAGCTCGTGTCACTGTTTTCAATGTGGGGACTTTTTGCAGTGGTGGCAATGGATGCCTGGATTGTTGGCCGCAGGGTCAAAAAGATGGTGACAGAAAAGTTTGGTGCCGACAAGCTCGAGGGCGGTTTGGCTTGGTATGGGGCAATGCGCTCAATTCAGATGCGATCATTGCGCATGCCAAAGCCGCAGGTCGCGCGCTTTGCAAAACTTAACTAACAAGTCGCAGACGGGGAAAAATGAAATTTAGATATCTTGGAGACTCCGGTTTCAAAGTTTCAGAAATCATTTACGGAAACTGGCTTACACATGCTTCACAAATAGCCGATGACCAAGCAATGAAGACTGTCAGTGCCGCGCTTGAGGCCGGTATCACCACATTCGACACGGCAGATGTATACGCCAACCAAGCGGCTGAGACCGTGTTGGGTGAAGCCCTGAAAAACCAGCGCCGAGAAGGTCTTGAAATTCTGACCAAGGTTTACTGGCCAGTTGCTGAAAAGGGGCCTAATGACACTGGGTTGAGCCGCAAGCACATCTTCGAGTCCATAAACGGTTCTCTAAAGCGTCTTCAGACCGACTACGTCGATCTTTACCAGGCTCACCGATATGACTACGAAACCCCTCTCGAAGAGACAATGCAGGCGTTCGGTGACCTGGTACGCATGGGCAAGGTTCTTTACGTCGGTGTCTCAGAGTGGACCGCAGAGCAAATTAGCGAAGGCCAAAAACTGGCCAGAGGTATCGGTTTCAAGATTGTCTCCAATCAGCCGCAGTACTCGATGCTGTATCGAGTAATAGAACAAAAGGTCATTCCTACCAGCGAGCAAAACGGTGTCACTCAGATTGTTTGGTCACCAATGGCTCAAGGAGTCCTCTCCGGAAAGTACCTGCCAGGAGCGCCTCTACCCGAGGGCTCAAGGGCTGCCGATCCTGAACTGGCGAGCATTATTGAAAAGTACATGTCGGATGAAGTGCTGACAAAAGTCCAACTCCTCAAGCCACTGGCTGATGAGCTCAGCATCACAATGGCTCAGCTCTCGATAGCCTGGGTGCTAAACAACAAAAACGTTTCTGCAGCAATTGTCGGGGCATCTAAGCCAGAACAAATCGCATCCAACGTCGCGGCCAGTGGCGTGGAAATTCCAAAAGAAATGCTTCTCAAGATTGATGAGATTCTTGGCTCCAGCGTGGTTCGCGACGCCAGTCTGACAAAATCTCCCGAGGGAAGAGTCGCCTAAAGACCCTTGGTAATACGGCGGGCCCAAAACGGTCCGCCGTATACAAAACCCGTGTAAGCCTGAAGCAAGTCGGCACCGAGTTCAATCCGTTTTTTCGCATCAGCAAGAGTTTCCAAGCCGCCTACTGAAATTATTGTGTACTCCTCGTCCAATTCATTTCTAGCAAGTTCAAGCATCTCTAGGGCCCTTGGCCTCAGCATCGGGCCACTCAGCCCACCCGCTTGCTTCAAAACCTCGGAATCCCCAGCATTCTCACGCTTGATTGTCGTATTCGCAATCACAACACCGCTGAGACCAAGAAGCTTGACTAATTGAAGAACCGACAAGACGTCTTGGTCAGCAAGGTCCGGAGCAATCTTGACTAACACTGGCTTAGGCCCAGCCTCAGCTAATACGGCGCTCAGGATTGGACCTAGTTCCTGAACTTGTTGCAAGTCTCGAAGACCTGGCGTGTTGGGCGAGGAAACGTTAACAACTAGATAGTCGGCAACAGGGGCTAAAAGCTTCGCGCTAACTCGGTAATCATCAGCGGCCAAGTGAGCCTCAGTGAGCTTGCTCTTTCCGATGTTTATTCCGATAACTGGCAAGACATCGTGGCGCTCGCGCAATTTTTGAATGCGCTGACTAACGGCAAGGGCCCCCTGATTATTGAAACCCATTCGGTTTATTAAAGCTCTTTGTTCCGGCAGTCTGAACATTCGTGGTTTCGGATTTCCTGGCTGCGCAATTGCGGTGATCGTGCCAATCTCGATGTGCCCAAAACCAAGAGCGTGCAGCGGGCGGATATATTCACCGTTTTTGTCGAATCCCGCGGCCATTCCCAGTCGATTCTCAAAACTCAGCCCCAGTTCACTAATCGGTCTCGGTAACTTCTTGGCCCTGAGCAAACCAACCTTCGACAAAAAAGACAAACCGAAAACCACAACGTGGTGAGCGAATTCGGGCTTAAGCGGTTTGAAAAAAAGGCTAAAAACAATTCGATACAGCAACTTAGGACTTCCTGAGCGAGTCGACGGCAGCCTCAAAGTCCTCGAGTGAGTCCCAGGCTTGATAAACACTCGCAAACCGCATGAACGCAACGTGATCCAATTGCCTCAGTGGGACCAAGATCGCAAGACCAATGTCCTGAGCCTCAATGCTTGCAGCACCGGAGGCACGAAGTGCCTCTTCTACCTGCTGAGCCAGCAATGCTAAATCCGCATCGGTGACTGGTCTGCCCTGGCAAGCCTTGCGCACACCAGAGACGATTTTGTCTCTCGAAAAGGGTTCTGTGACTCCGCTTCTTTTGGTAACCATCAGGCTTGCAGTTTCGACGGTGGTAAAACGTTTTTGGCACTCGGGGCATTGCCTTCGGCGTCGAATTGAGGAGCCATCATCTGAAGTTCGGGAGTCAATCACCCTGGAGTCTGAATTTCTGCAAAATGGACAGTGCATTAGTTCTCTTTTTCGAAACGAATCTGGACCGCTTCACCGTGAGCTGGTAAGCCTTCATTCTCAGCGAACACGGATATCTGATTCGCTACTTGCTCTAGTGCCGACTTTGAATAATCGATGATTTGCTGGGGGCGCAAAAAACTGTGAACGCCAAGCCCTGGGCCAAATTTAGCCTGCTCTCCAGTGGGTAAAACGTGATTTGATCCTGCCAGGTAGTCGCCCAAGCTCACCGGAGAATAAGGGCCCAAAAAGACGGCCCCGGCATTTGAGATTTTTGCCAGGACTTCGCGGGGATTGCTTGTCATGATTTCAAGATGCTCGGTGGCGTAGTAATTAGAGACCTCTATCGCAGCTTCGATGTCTCGCACCAAAACTAGCGCTGACTGTTGCCCATTTAGAGCGGTAGTTACTCGCTCTTTATTAGCCGTATTTTTTGAAAGCAGGAGAATCTCCTTCTCAACACGAACAATTAACTGCTCCGAATCAGTAACTAAGACTGCCGCAGCGTTCTCGTCGTGCTCGGCTTGCGAAATCAAATCTGCCGCCACCATTCGAGCATCGGCAGCGCCATCTGCGATTATCAAAATCTCAGATGGGCCCGCCTCAGAGTCGATCCCAATTTCTGATCGGAGTAACCGCTTTGCTGTGGCAACGTAAATGTTTCCCGGACCCGTGACCATTCGGCATGGCTCAAGGCCAATGTCACTAACGCCATAAGCAAACGCCGCAACCGCACTTGCTCCCCCAATTGCATAAACCTCAGCAATTTCAAGCAGCTCAGCGGTTGCCAAAATACTTGGATGAGGCAATCCGTCAAATTCTTTCTGAGCCGGAGAGGCTATTGCAATTCGCGGAACTTTCGCGACCAGTGCGGCTACAGCATTCATGACGACACTCGAGGGGTAAACAGCCTTTCCTCCGGGAACATAAAGCCCGACCGAATCAACTGGTTGGTATCGCTGGTGGACAAAAGCTCCGTTGGCCAATTCAACGGAAAATTCTTTGGGTAAGCCCGCTTCGCTGACTTTTTTTACTCGCTCAATCGCAGTTTCTATTGAAATTCTTAGCTCAGAATCGAGCTCTCTCAGGGCTTTTTCCAGAGCAGCTTTAGGGACTCTGAAATTTTCTGGGATTACTCCGTCGAATTTAGCGCTGTGCTCTTTTAGAGCCGCAACCCCGGAGTTTCTGACCTCGGCGATTATTGCGGTGGTCACATCGGTGGCCTCGGCAATGTTTATTGCGGCCCTTGGAATTAGATTACGAACCAGCTCTTGAGTGATTTGTTGGCTGATAACTAAACTGCGCACTCAAACCCTCTCAAAATGTCTTGGTTGATGCCCTAACCTTATCCTTACATGACTAATTTAGAACCCCAATTGCCTCTAGAAGGCACAGAAGCACTCAAGGCCGTATTCAGGAAGCACGCGTCGGGGGTGGCGATAATCACAACAACCAATAGCGATGGAGACCCGATCGGTTTCACCGCATCCTCGGTCACATCGCTTGGCTCTAGGCCCCCACTGGCCTCCTTCAACATCGCCCAGGGATCATCAAGTTACCCGCACTTGAGGATTGGCCAATGGGTTGCAATCCACACCCTCAGCGACGACTCGATTCACTTGGCTCAAAGATTCGCAGGATTCTCAAAGGATCGTTTTACCGACCTCGAATATCAAATAGGTCCCGGGAATACACCGCTACTGCCAGGTGTCAGCGCCGTTTTGGTGGGCAAGGTGAGGGAGCGTTTCGAAGTCGAGAATAATGCCGTGGTGGTGGTTGACGCCGTGACCGCCGAGGATTATCAAACCAATAGGTCCCCGCTAATTTATTTTCAGCGCGGATATGCAGCTATCGGTGAGCGAATAGCAGATAACTACTAGTCCACCGCTTCCTGGCCCAAAAGCGCCTTGAGTTCTCCAAATAAAGTGTGATCAACGCCCACTCGCTGGGGAAGTAAGAAATGCTTGGTGCCCGACCCAACCAGCTTCACTTGCACTTCTACAGGCCCGGGGTACTTAGCTAAAATTTCTGAGAGCTTTTCTAAGCGGCTCTTGGTGGCCATCGACTCTTGAATGGTGAGTTTGATCACGCCGCCCTGCTCTCTACCGGCGTCTAGCAGGTCAATCGAGTAGGCCTGAATCATAATTTCTTCATCACGCCTAGAGACTCTTCCGCGCACCGTGACAGTCTGGTCCGGCACTAACTTTTCGCGGTGCTCGGTATAGGTTTTACCCATAAACATCAAGCTGATTTCCCCAGAGAAGTCCTCAAGTGTCACCTGACCCCACGGGTTTCCCGAGGATCTTGCGATCCGGTGCTGCACCTGAGTAATCAGGCCGGCAAGCGTCACAGTCTCCCCATCCTGAATGTCACTTTCCTTCAGCGCTATTGCCCCCATATCCGAGTGCCTCAGCAGCAGCGCCTCCTGGCCAGCCAGCGGGTGGTCAGAAACATAAAGACCGAGCATCTCGCGCTCGTGTGAAAGTAGGTCACGCTTAGTCCACTCCGGCAGACTTGGGACCTGGACCACCATTGGGTCTTCCCCTTCCAGTTCGCCGAATAGATCAACTTGCCCAGAAGCCGCCTGCTTACGAGTCACGCTGGCCGAATCGATGGCCTCTTCGTGAATTGCAATCAAAGATCTTCTGGTGTGCCCAAGAGAGTCAAAAGCCCCGGCTTTAATCAGCGACTCGACCACTCGCTTTGTGGTGGCCTGCTGTGATGAGCGGGAGAGAAAATCGTGGAACGATGAAAAGGGGCCAGCTTTTCTCGCCTGAACAACGGCGTCCACCACGTTTTTACCAACGTTGCGAATAGCGCCCAAGCCAAATCTGATATCTTCGCCCACGGCCGCAAACACCCCGATGGACTGGTTTACATCAGGCGGCACCACCTTGATGCCCATCTTGCGGCACTCATTAAGGTAAATCGCTAACTTGTCCTTAGAATCCCCCACCGAGGTAAGAAGTGCTGCCATGAACTCCGCAGGGAAATTCGCCTTTAGGTAGCCGGTCCAATAGGAAAGAACTCCGTAGCCGGCAGAGTGTGCCTTATTAAAGGCATAGTCAGCAAAAGGCAGCAACGTGTCCCAGAGCGCAGTGATCGCCGGCTTTGAAAAGCCGCCAGCAACCATTCCTTCGCTGAAAGCTTCAAACTGCCTTGCTAGCTCTGCTGGCTTTTTCTTACCCATGGCTCGGCGCAGAAGGTCTGCTTGGCCCAGAGTGTATCCAGCCACTTTTTGAGCCGCAGCCATAACCTGCTCTTGATAAACAATTAATCCATAGGTTGGGCCCAGGATGTCTCTTAGTGGCTCGGTGAGCTCAGGATGGATACCTTCAGATTCCTGCACGCCGTTTTTCCGTTGGGCATAATTAATGTGCGAGTTCATGCCCATGGGGCCTGGTCGATAAAGGGCAATCACAGCGGAGATGTGTTCGAATTCTGTCGGCTTTAAAAGGCGCAGGAGCTGCCGCATTGAATCACCGTCAAGCTGGAACACTCCGAGAGTGTCTCCCCTTGACATAAGTTCGAAAGTCGGAACATCGGAATTTAGATCTAATGTCTCCAGAACCACTTCTTGGTTTCGGTTTGAGCGGATGTTCTCAAGGGCATCGTCAATGACCGTCAGGTTTCTGAGTCCCAAAAAGTCCATCTTTAGAAGGCCCAGCTCTTCGCAAGGCGGCTGATCAAACTGGGTAATGATTGCGCCGTCTTCTTCGCGCTTCATAATCGGAATCACATCCATCAATGGCTCCGCCGACATAATCACGCCGGCGGCGTGAACGCCCCACTGTCTTTTTAGGGACTCGAGACCCTGGGCTAATTCGAACACCTTCATGGAGTCCGGATCGGTTTCTATGATCTCGCGAAATTCTTGAGCCTCGGAGTAGCGCTCTGAGTCCTTATTGATCAGATCATTAAGCGAAACATCTCGGCCCATCACCATCGCAGGCATGGCCTTGGTGAGCCGCTCCCCCACCGAGTAGGGCATCGCTAAAACTCGAGACGAATCCTTCAGTGCTTGCTTCGCCTTGATGGTTCCGAAGGTGACAATTTGCGCCACTCGATCGTTGCCATATTTTTCAGTGACGTACTTTATGACCTCTGGCCTTCGGCGATCATCAAAATCGACATCAATGTCGGGCATGGAAAGTCGCTCGGGATTTAGGAACCGCTCAAATATCAAATCGTGGACTAGTGGGTCTAACTCCGTTATCCCCATCGCATAAGAAACTAGAGAGCCGGCCGCAGAGCCCCTTCCCGGGCCAACCCGAATACCCTGATTCCTCGCCCAAGCGATAAAGTCTGAGACCACCAAAAAATAGCCCGGGAAACCCATCTTGATGATGACTTCAATCTCGTAGGCAGCCTGGTCTTTATGTTTTTCACTAAAGCCCTGCGGGAACCTGCGCTCCATGCCACGCCAGACTTCTTCTTGAAACCAGCCAGACTCGGTTTGACCTTCGGGAACCGGAAAGCGCGGCATTAGGTCTCGTTTGATGAAATCGACTTCGCAGCGCTCAGCAATCAAAAGCGTGTTGTCGCAAGCCTCAGGAACATCCTTGAAAATCTCGCGCATTTGCGCGGCAGACTTTAGGTAGTATTCCTGAGATTCAAACTTGAATCTATTTGGATCGAGAAGATTTGACCCAACCTGAACGCACAGCAGGGCATCATGAGCATGAGAATCCGCCTGCTCGGTGTAGTGCAAATCATTGGTCGCAACTAGGGGCAGATTTAAGTCTTTAGCCAAACGCAACAGATCTTCACGCACTCGTTTTTCAACATCGAGGGAGTGATCCATCAATTCGACAAAGAAACTGCCCTCACCAAAAATGTCTCGGAATTCCGCGGCAGTTTCAACCGCTTTATCGTATTGACCCATTCTCAACCTGGTCTGAACCTCGCCACCAGGACACCCTGTGGTGGCGATTAGGCCCTTTCCATATTTATGGAGCAACTCCCTATCCATTCGCGGCTTGAAGTAGTAACCCGAAAGATAAGATTCCGAAGTTAATCGAAATAGATTTTGCATGGAGTCGTTATCGGTGGACCACATAGTCATGTGACTGTAGGCGCCGCCGCCAGAAACATCATCATCCCCGCCAGCTCCCCAGCGCACCTTTGATTTCAATAGTCTAGATTCAGGTGCTAGATAGGCCTCAATGCCAATAATGGGCTTGATTCCGACCGCCTTGGATTGCTTCCAAAACTCATAAGCTCCATGGGCATTGCCGTGATCGGTCATGGCAATTGCCGGCATCTTCATCTCGGCGGCCTTGCCCACAAGCTGCTTAATTCGGGCTGCACCATCAAGCATCGAATACTCGGTGTGGTTGTGCAAATGCACAAAATTATCCTTGCTCACCGAAACCTCTTTGCCTTCAAAGCTAAAGCCTAAAACCGAAAGCCTGGATCGCCCAGTCGATCGAGGGCGAGTTTCAAATCGGATGGGTACTCGCTTTCAAATTCGACCCATTTGCCAGATTTAGGATGAGCAAAGCCCAGCTGCATGGCGTGCAGCCACTGGCGCCCCAAAGAAAGAGCGTTCGCAAGTTTAGGATCGCAACCGTAGAGCGGGTCACCTACTAACGGGTGTCTAAATTGCGAAAAATGAACCCTGATTTGGTGGGTTCTGCCAGTTTCCAATCCAACCTTCATCAAACTGGCCGCCGGGAGAACTTCAATTGTGCTGTAGTGGGTAACCGCGGGCTTGCCCTCCGGAGATATTGTGAATTTATAGTCGTGTTTTTGGCTTCGTGCAATCGGAGTATCGATGGTTCCGGAACTGGGTTCAGGCCTGCCCTGGACAAGTGCATGGTAAGTCTTTTTCACGGTTCGATCCCTAAAGGCCTGCTTGAGCACCGAATAAGAACGCTCTGATTTCGCTAAGACCATAAGGCCACTGGTCCCGACATCAAGTCGCTGAACAATTCCCTGACGCTCCGGAGCGCCCGATGTGGTGAGGATTACCCCCAAGTTCAAAAGAGCCCCCGGGACACTTGGTCCATCAAACCCCACGGAGGGGTGCGCAACAACTCCGGCTGGCTTGTCTACAACCACGATGTGATCGTCTTGAAAAATAATTTTAAAATCTGCGACCGCGTCCGATGTGATCGCAACCCCCACCGGTTTCTCGTCCAATATAACCTCAATTAGCATCTGACCATTTAGGCGATCAGACTTGCCAATTAGCTTCCCGGCCGAAGTTACAGATCCAGCAGCAAGCAATTCGGACGCCTGAGAACGACTCAGTCCAAGCATTTTGCTGAGGCCCAAATCGGCCCGCTCTCCGATAAGAGAATCAGGAATCGGGAGGTACTTACTTACCAACTCCCCCACCGATCTGATCCCCACGCAAAGTCCGATAAATCATCAGCGCCACTCCGATTACCAGGAACGAATCGGCCAGATTGAAAATTGGAAAATTGAAAGGCACTTGGATGAAATCGACTACGTGGCCGCTGAAAAGCTGAGGCTCGCGCAGCACCCTATCAATTCCATTGCCGGCAGCCCCGCCCATCACAAAGCCAGCTATCAAGGCCCAAAGAGTTGTCTTCACCTTCGGCCCGTACCAGAGCAACCCAAGAACTGCCACAATCGAAATAATCGACAGTATCCAAGTTGCCCCAAAGCTCAACGAAAAAGCTGCGGAGTCGTTGTAAACCAACCTGAATCGAATTATTTCACCAATAAATGGCACCGAGGTGCCTAGGCTAAGAAAAAAGATGGCCATTTCTTTGGTGATTTGATCTATCAGGATAACGAAAAAAGCTGTGACAAAAAACAGGTTGCGGCGAGTTTTAACTGCGCTCACCTAACTCGTTCTGATCATCCAAAGAGCCGACATTTTCTGAGTCGGCAGCTTTTACCTCTTCGACCCGAGCAGCCAAATCAATTTCCTCTTGAACCAGCGCTGCAGCCTGACTCTGGTCCTGATCGATAAATTCCTCTCGGACCAAAGAAGCCAGCTGAGTTTCAATGTAGTCGCGGAGTCTAAAGCGATAGTCCTGCTCGAAATCACGAAGTTCATCGATTGTGCTCTCGACAGCCCTGCGGTCCAGATCGAGTTGGCCAATAATTGCTCTGCCTTGAGACTCAGCATCGCGAACCAAGCGGGCCGCATTCTCCTGACCATCCCGGATGAGCTGATCTCGCTTGGTAAGCCCCTCGCGCACATGCTCCTCATGGAGTCTTCGAGCGAGCTCCAGCAGGCTGTGGGAGTTGCTAGCGTCGGCAGCAGATGGGACCGCGGCGGCCAAAATTGGCGCGACTGGGAAATCTGGCATGATTGAAGCTTGCTCGGTTTCAAGAGCCTCAGAGGCCGCTAACTTGCCTCGCAGGGACTCATTCTCCAGAGTCATTTGTCGAAGCTCCTTGGTAATTTCATCCAAGAAATCATCCACCTCGTCCTGGTCGTATCCCTCACGGAATTTGACAATGGTGAATCTCTTGTTGACTACGTCCTCAGGCGTCAGGGCCATCTCGCACCTTTCTCATCCAGCACTATAAGTTCATCGCCTATGTTAGGCCTTTTTAGATGCCTCTAGCAAAGCCCTGAAGAATCACGGCTGCCAGAAGAACAATCGTCCAAGCCAGATCCAACGCAATCGGCCCAAGACGCAAAGGTGGCACAAAGCGCCGCACGGATTTGATGGGTGGGTCAGTAATTGAGTATGCAAAATCAATAATTGGCATAATCGCTGAGGGCGGTCGCCACCCTGGCTTAACGCTGACGACTAAGTCGACAATAAATCTCGCAAACATCGCGTAAATATAAAACTGCAAAACCCAATATAGGGCCGTCCCGATTATCGTCATTGACTAGAGCATCTCCTGTGAAACTTCCGCTTCAGAAGCATCATTGTCCGTAACCGCTACGTGAGAAGGACTCAGCAGGTAAACCTTTGGCGTTACACGCCTCAGGTGGCCATCTAAGCCCTCTTTGAGGCCAATCATGAAGTCGAGCATCCTCTTGGCATCAGGCTCGCTCATGGCGGCTATGTTCACGATTACTGGAATGTTCATACGAAAACTAGCGGCCACCTCTTTGGCGTCCGCATAGGACTGCGGGTCAAGCGTCATAATTTCGGACATTTCACCCGAACGTCTCGGCCTCGGTGCCACGGATTTAGGCTTATTGGATGTAGCGGTTTCAGGCTTGGCAGCTTCGCTGGATCCAAAGCCGAAAAAAGTCAAAATTGAATTCATCGCGCCCATAGTTACTCCTTCAGGTTCCAGTAAAGACTAGGCGCTCTGAGGCCTAGGTCCGGTTATTGCCGATCCAACTCTTAAGTGTGTCGCTCCAAAATCTATCGCCGCCTCAAAATCCTCGCTCATTCCCATGGACAGGTATTTTGCTTCGGGATCTAGTGATCTAAGGGTTTCAGCAGCGGCTCTCGCTATCTCAAAGTCCTTCCTCGGGTCTACGTTCAGGCCCGCTACCGCGGTGATCCCCTGCAGTTTCAGGCGAGGCGAGTCCATAACCAATTGGGCGAATTTCTGAAGCGATTCTGGCTGAATTCCGCCTCGGTTGGAATCTCCGGTGAGATTCAGTTCGATGAATACCTTTAGGAAGGAATCCGCGGTTTCAAGCTGCTTATTGAGCTCTTTCAAAAGCGAACCTCGATCCAAGGAGTGCAACGAACTGGCATACCTAATTACCGATTTTACCTTATTGCTCTGAAGCTGACCTATGAAGCTCCAGGTGACCTCGGCTTGTGGTCTGGCGAGCGCAAAGTCCTTGGTCTTTTGACTGACCTCTTGATCTTTGTTTTCGCCGAAATTTCTATGACCCAAATCAAAAAGTTCCACTGCCAAATCCACAGAGTGGTTCTTAGTCACCACGATTAGTTCGACTTCGCTTCTTGGCCTGCCGGCCAAATCACAAGCCAATTGAATTCTTTTCTCAATCTGCTCGTAGCGCTCGGAAACGGAAATCAACGGAAGAATTCAGGCAAATCCAAGTCGTCACCGAAGCTGCCCGGGGTGGAGACCTTTTCGCGATTCCCCGCCGGTGAAACAATCTCTGCTTCAGCTTCAAACTCTTGCACAGAGCCGGGTACAGACTCGGCGCCCTGGGACCCCAGAGCCTCGACAGAAGCCCACTCGCTTGCTACCTGAGCTGTAGCGGCAGCAGAACTCAGGGCAGCCGATGCAAACGCTTGCGATTCAAATTTGCGGCGAATTGGCTCTCCACCGTCAAAGCCTGCGGCGATAACCGTCACCCTAACTTCGTCGCCGAGAGTGTCTTCAATTGTTGCCCCGAAGATGATGTTCGCCTCTGGGTGCACTGCCTCTTGAACCAAGCGCGCGGCGTCATCAATTTCGTGCAAACCTAAATCGGATGCTCCCTGAATTAGCAATAGAACGCCGTGTGCTCCTTCAATGGTCGCTTCCAATAGCGGCGAGGAAACGGCAATCTCAGCTGCGCGAACAGCTCGGTCTTCACCCTTAGCTGTCCCAATTCCCATCAGAGCGCTTCCCGCGCCCTGCATAACTGACTTCACATCGTTGAAGTCAAGGTTGATTAGCCCTGGAACCACGATTAGATCACTGATTCCCTGAACTCCGGCGCGAAGAACATCATCGGCGGTAATAAAAGCCTCTAGTGCAGAAATCTTCTTATTGGTCATTTCCAGCAGGCGCTGGTTAGGAACAACTATCAGGGTGTCCACTTCTTCGCGGAGCGCTCTGATGCCCTCATCGGCCTGAACGGCGCGGCGCTTACCTTCAAAATTAAATGGCCTGGTAACCACACCAACTGTCAGTGCGCCCAATCGCTTTGCGATTCGAGCCACAACGGGAGCGCCGCCGGTGCCAGTGCCTCCACCTTCTCCAGCGGTCACAAAAACCATGTCGGCCCCCTTGAGAGCCGCTTCGATCTCAGACTCGTGCTCTTCAGTTGCTCGACGACCGACCTCTGGGTCTGCACCGGCTCCAAGACCACGAGTGATGTCGCGGCCGATGTCTAGTTTCACATCTGCGTCGCACATTAAGAGCGCCTGGGCATCAGTGTTGATTGCCACAAACTCGACTCCGCGCAGGCCGGACTGAATCATGCGGTTCAGCGCGTTAACTCCGCCGCCACCCACTCCAACAACCTTGATAACTGCTTGGTAGTTTGGTAACTGTGACACATTGCCTCCTTGAGAAAACTCTCAAGCTAAGGCTGAGGCTTAGCTTTTCAAGAAGTTTTCGATTTGCGCCAGAAAGGTAGGCGTTGCAATGGACTTAGCGCCCCAAATTCTCGGGCGTGTCGCAAACTAAAATTCTTTGGCTAACGCGGATAGGTCACTACCGGAGAGTTTGGGCTGGTTAGGTCTATCTGAACACCCCTACTAAGTTTGGTGGCAATTAAAGAGTCCAGCACCTCGGCCTTCAATAAAGGATTGTTCACACCACCCCAAATCACTCTAATGTTGGAAGTCCTGAGAGTAAGAGTCGTGGTCAGAGAGCTCGAAACCTCGATTGAGAAAACTCGTTCGTAGTTCTCTAGAGGAAGCGAAAGCAGAACCTTAACCGCGGTTTTGAATTGTGGACTATCTAAATCGTTGGTCCCAATAGTCAGATAGGGATACTTATCCTTTTTATCCATCTCGGCAATTCTTACTCCCGCAGGGTCGTAAAGAAAATTCTTTCCAGATTTAGCGATCACCACGATGGGCTGCCGCTCCCTAATTTTTATTTCAAGAGTGTGCGGCGGCACTGCCTGAATAGCGAACGTCTCGATCAGCGCAAAATCCGCCAACAGCTCGGTAATTTCAGTTTCACTGACAGTAGTCAGGGGTCTTGAAATAAGACTCTCCAGGCTCTTTTCGATTGTCGCCCCCGCAATGCGATCAGTGCCCGAAACCGAAATGTTCTCAATAGCTAGAAGCGGAGTGAACAAAGTCGCCAACACTAATGCCACCAGGGCTAATGGTCCTCCAATCAAAAGGGAGCGTCCCAATATTCCGAACGAACCGATAGGACCAGTTTCCGATTTGGCTTTTTTTGGTTTTCTAGATCTTTTGCGCTCTTGTTGAATCAATTCCCGTTCAGGCTTTTTCAACCTACTTCTCCAGAGCTTCAATCAGCTCAGGAACCATCCGGAAAATATCCCCACATCCCATGGTGATTATAAAATCACCCGGTTCGGCAATTTCAGCTGCTATCGGGGCCACGCCATCCCAACTGGGAACGTAGCGCATATTTTTTGGCCTGGGGAACTTATTTGCAATCAATTCCCCGGTCACACCGGGTTCTGGATCCTCTCGGGCCGCATAAATATCGAGCAACACAACCTCATCCGATAGCGCCAGCGCGTCAGCAAATTCCTGAGCAAATATTCTTGTTCGACTGAAGAGATGGGGCTGAAAAACCGTTATCAGGCGCCCCTTGCCTACCGATGCTCGCGCCGCCAAAAGGGCGGCCCTAACCTCTGTCGGATGATGAGCGAAGTCGTCGTAAACAGAGACTTCCCGCCTAGTGGCATGCAGCTCAAAACGCCTTTGAGTGCCAGCGAACTTGCTAACCGCTTCGACGCTAGCTCGGAACTGAAACCCGAGGCCAACCAAAACCGCTATCGCACCCGCGGCATTCAAGGCGTTATGGTGACCAGGTATCTCAAGAGAAGCAGATTGAGACTCGCCTAAGTACTCGAGGGTAAAACTAACCCTGGGGCCAGTGGCGTCGATTTTCGTGAGTCGAACGTCAGCATTTTGAGCCTCACCGTAGCTGAGCACATTTTGGTGTTTAAGTAATCTGGCAACCCGTTTTGCACCCGGATCATCCGATGAGATAACCACTAATTCACTAGCGGCATCAGCAAATTTCGCGAACTCAGCCTCAAACGCCTCTAAGGAGCCGAAGTGATCTAGATGATCGGGGTCAATGTTTGTTATCAACGCAACCTTGGTGTCGTAGTGCAAAAAAGAACCATCTGACTCGTCGGCCTCGATGACAAATTGCTCTCCTTTGCCAAAACTAGCTGAAGCCCCGTAATTCTCGATTACGCCACCATTCACAAAACTGGGATCTTGACCGAGATTTATGAGCCCGGTCACTACCATCCCAGTCGAAGTGGTCTTGCCGTGAGCCCCGGCTACGGCTATCAGCTTGCCCCTTGAAGCCAGATGGGCCAGAAGTGCTGAGCGGTGCAGAATGCTGAGGCCGCGCTCTTGAGCCAAGACCAATTCTGGGTTAGTTGGCCAAAGCGCACTAGTGACTACAACCGTGTCTGCTTCCTGCAAATTATCGGCATCGTGGCCGATAAAAATCCGCGCCCCGAGATCTCGAAGCATGGCTACGTTTTGCGTATCCCTCAGATCCGAACCGGATACTTGATACCCCATGCCCAAACACAAGCGAGCTATCCCAGACATGCCCGAACCTCCAATACCGATAAAGTGCAGGTGGCCCAATTCGGCGGGGACTGGCGTTGAATAATCTGGCTTAATCACGGCTATAAGTATCCACTGCCTCGAGCACTAACACGCTGAGTCTTAGCGTGGCGTCGGAAATTCCAACAGACATAGCAGCAGCCTGCATCTTATTTAGGGTCTTTGCGTGCGAAATTAGCGGGATTAACTCACTTAGGACAAATTCGGGTGTGAAGTCCTTATCTAGGCAAATTAGACCGCCACCGGCTGCCACCACAGTCTGAGCGTTCAGCCGTTGCTCACCGTTTCCAACCGGGTAAGGAATGTACACCGCTGGCAACCCGGCGGCCGAAAACTCGGAGACAGTCGATGCACCAGCCCGAGATACTGCAAAATCTGCCGCCGCTATTGCTGCGTCCATTCTCGAGCAGTATGCCATCCTGGTGTAACCCGCTTCGCTATATTCACCCAGGTTGGCTCGCTCCCCCACGATGTGCAGCACCTGAATCCCCGCGGCAATCAGACGCTCAAGGCTGTGTGCAATAGTCTCGTTTATTCTCTTGGCCCCAAGGGAGCCCCCCGTTACCAATAGGGTCGGCATCATCGGATCAAGTCCGAGCTCAATTCTGGCTTGGCCCTTATCGTAAGAATGAACCGAGTCCATAATTTCCTGCCTTATCGGCATTCCAGTCAATTGGGCATTTCGCAAATTGGAGTTCTCAAATGCCACCGCTACGTTCTTTGTAAATCTAGCGCCGAGACGATTAGCGAAACCCGCTATCGCGTTGGCCTCGTGGATAATTAGAGGCTTTCTCTTCAAAAAAGCAGACACGTATGCCGGTGCCGAGGCGTAACCGCCAAACCCAACCACGGCATCAATTTTCTGAGTTTTAACTATTTTATTCACCGCGAAAACCGCCCTGAGAAATCTCAATGGGTATGCCAAGGCCTTAACGCTTAATTTTCTAGGAAGTGGAAGTCGGGATATATAAAAAAGCTCAAACCCCCGCTCGGGAACCAGGCGGGCCTCCAAACCCTCCTTGGTTCCCAGGGCAATCACATAATGCCCCTGCTCCCTTAAATTCTGAGCCAGTGCGAGCATCGGGTTCACGTGGCCCGCAGTCCCGCCACCGGCTAATAAAAACCTGGTCATACTGAACGACGGCCCAAGTGTGTGGTCCGGTCGCGTTCAACGGCTAACACCACTCCGATTGCACACAGGGTTGCTATCATCGAGGATCCTCCGGCCGAAATAAGTGGAAGCGGGACACCCAAAACTGGCAATAAACCGAGCACAACCGCAATGTTAATAAAAGCTTGCATCACGACCCAGAGCATCACGCCAACGACCAGATTACGGTTAAAGGCGCTGGTTTGGTGCCTCGCAATAGCAAACATGGTGAGCCCCAGCGCCAAAAAGAGGAAGATGATGAGCATTGCGCCAATTAAGCCAAGCTCTTCGCCAATCACCGCAAATATAAAGTCGTTCTCAACCTCGGGGATCCAGCTCCACTTCAGCTTTGAGCGACCAATGCCAGTTCCGAAAAGACCCCCGGCAGCAAGAGCCCAGGTGCCGTGTTGATACTGCCACATGACTCCCATTGGGTCAGCAGCATCGGGGTTCAGCCAGGCGTCAAACCTGATTCTTCTCGAGGCTGAGCTCATCACCAATGCTGTAGCTAATAAGCCCCCGACCCCCGCTATCGAAAGCCAGCTAGACCAACGCATGCCAGCAAATAACCAAAGCCCCATGAGCATGACCGCCATCACCACACCGGTTCCCAGGTCTCTACCCACCACCGCCACTAATCCCACTGCAACAGCTGAGTATCCGAAAATTCGCAGCCAAATTCTATTATTGGATTCCGGGTCATCGCTCAGTTGAGCGAGTTGATGTGCGAAGCCAATGATCAGCGCCAATTTGAGGAACTCTGAGGGCTGAAGTGTGGCAAAACCAAGATCAATCCAATTTCGGTTTCCATTAATTTCCTTGCCAAAAAGTACAGTGGCAATTTGCAATCCAATCATTGCAATAAGAAATGGGAGCCCGATCCTTCGGTAAAAATTCATCGGCAAATTGGAGGCCACTATCAGTCCTACCAGGCCCATAAGTGCAAACCGTGCCTGGCTCAAAAAGGTTGACGCCGCATTGTTGGTTTCCTTAAAAGCATCGACCGAAGAGGCGCTGGCCACCATCGCGAGACCAATGAAAACCGTAATAGCGGTGAGGCTCAACAACAAAAAGAATTGCGGGGACTGCGCCTTGAATCGGGGCCTAGCGACCTTTGCGAAAGTTATTCGACTCATTTTTCCGTCACCAGCTTGCTCACTGCAGCCTGATAGCTCAGGCCTCGCTCCGCATAGTCCTTGAACTGATCCATGCTAGCGGCAGCTGGAGCTAGAAGAACTGCGTCCCCTGGGGAGGCGAGCTGGCTGGCAAAACGCACCGCATCCTGCATCACCTTTTGCCCGCTCACCACGCGCACCGGAGTCAGTGGCAGGTGCTTCTCAAACAGTGACTCAAGTAGCTGAGTATCCGCTCCGATGATTACAGCACCCCGAATCTTTGGTCCGAACTTCATTAGCAAGGGCTTTAGATCAATGCCTTTGAGAAGGCCGCCAACTATCCAAATTACGCTCTCGAACGAACCCAAAGAAGCGGCGGCCGCGTGAGCATTCGTGGCTTTTGAGTCATCAAAATATAAAACACCTTCGTGTTCGGCAACTCTTTGAATTCGGTGCGGCGCAAGCCTGAAACTCCGGATCCCCTCTAACACGGCCTTCGCATCGCAACCAACTGCCCGGGCCAGCGCACTGGCTGCCGCAACGTTAGCCAAAAGGTGTGGTGAAATTACACCGATCTTCGCCACATCCTCAGTGGTTGCAAGCTCAAGGGCCGCCTTCTCTCGATCATCTATGAAGGCCCGATCCACTAGAAACTCTTCCACGAAACCGACGCTGGATAAGCTCGGAATTCCCACCGAGAAAGAAACGGCGCGGCAACCCTCGATAACCACTGCTTTTTCCGCAGCCTCGAGAGTCTTTGAGTCGCCCGAGTTGTAAATAATTGCGGTTTTAGTTCCTGAGAATATCTTCGATTTATCCAAAAAGTACTGATTCATGCCGCCATGCCAATCCAGATGATCCTCCGCGAGGTTCAAAAAGGCGCTGGCTTCGGGATTTATTGGATGTAGGTAGTGCAGCTGAAAGCTAGAGAGCTCAACCACGAAGTAATCAAAGCCCTCCGGGTCTCGAATCGCATCAAGAATTGGAGTTCCAATATTTCCACAAGGTGCTACTCGGTAACCAGCCTTATGCAGCATCATCGCGGTTAATTCGGTTGTGCTGGTCTTGCCGTTAGTACCCGTGATTGTGATCCATTTCGCGACTCGTTGAGTCTTATCGCGCAGCCGCCAAGCTAGATCCACATCTGTGTAAATCGGAACATTCGCTTTTTTGAATGCCATGACCATCGGGTGATCGGGCGTAAATCCAGGAGACACAACAACAAAATCGACCCTCAGGGCATTCTCATCTAGGCTGCTTGAATCATCGGATAAAACCAACTTGGCTTCTATGACGCTCATCAGTTCACGATATTCGAAAGTTGTGGACTTTGCGTAGACCGTTACCGCGCACCCAAGCTCCATAAGAGTGTCGGCCACCGAGAAGCCAGATTTACCTAGACCCAAAACTGCTACCTTGAGCCCACTCCAGTCATCGTTCCAGCTTTTTTGGGTAATCATCAGTTATATATCCATTCGATGTAAAACAAGCCGACGCCGGACACCACACATAGGGCAGCGATAATCCAAAACCGAACCACCACTGTGATTTCCGCCCAGCCCTTGAGCTCAAAGTGGTGGTGCAGCGGTGACATAAGAAACACCCGCCTGCCGGTCCCGGTTCGCCATTTGGTGAGCTTGAAGAACACCCGCTGAATCAGTACCGAACCGGTGACAATCACAAAGATTCCGCCAATCAGAATTAGCAACAGCTCGGTTCGCGACAAGATTGCAAGAGCCGCTAGCGCGCCGCCCAGACCCAATGAGCCAGTGTCCCCCATGAACAATTGAGCCGGTGAGGTGTTCCACCACAAAAATCCGAGGCAAGCTCCGCCAATCGCGGCGGCAACCACCGCGATATCCAGCGGATCTCTGACCTCGTAACAAGAATCAATGTTCTCCACCACTGTCGCGCAGCTTTGGTTGAACTGCCAGAAGCCGATAATTACATAGGCACCGATCGCCAAAACGGCCGAGCCGGAAGCCAGTCCATCGAGACCATCAGCAATGTTCACACCATTGGAGGCGGATGCCACCAAAAGATAAACCCAAAGTATGAATAACCCCATGCCTACGACGCTGCCCCAGAAAAATAGATCAATCGGCAAATCTCTAAAGAGCGAAATATTGGTTGAAGCCGGAGTTACTCCATCCTCATTTGGGAACTGCAAGGCCAGGACGGCAAAGATGATTGCTGCGACTCCCTGGCCAGCAATCTTGGCCCAACCGCTCAAACCTAGACTGCGTTGATTACGAACTTTTAAGTAATCATCAATAAACCCGACCAGGCCAAGACCCAGCATCATAAAGATCACAAGTAGGGCGGTAACGGTGGGGGTTTCTCCATTGAGCAACTTGGCCGCGAAATAAGCAACGGTTGCTGCGAGAAGAATGACAATGCCACCCATTGTTGGGGTGCCGCGCTTGGTGTGGTGAGTCTTTGGCCCATCTTCTCTAATGAACTGGCCCCACTCAAGTTTTCTAAAGGCCCAAATAAATCCCGGGGTGGCAAACAGGGTTATGAATAAGGATATGCCACCGGCACTTAGTAGTGCTCTCACGCCATAGCCGCCAATTCATCTCCTAAAAACCTGAGCCCTGCAAGGTTGCTGGATTTAACCAGAACCACATCGCCCTTTGTTAGCTTTCCACTAATTGCCTCAGATGCCTCGCTGATTGAGCCAAAATAAGCAGATTCGCCAGCCCAGCTTCCCTCGAACATCGCTCCCATGTGGATTAATTTGGCAGCTTCACCAACTACGAAAAGCATGTCGATGTTGTAACGAACCACTAAGCGGCCAATCGCATCGTGCGACTCCCTGGATTCTGAGCCGAGCTCTGCCATTTCACCCAGCACCGCAATCGTTCGATGACCCTGACGGCCAATTACCGCGAGAGTTTGCAAAGCCGCTTTCATTGAATCCGGAGAGGCGTTATAAGCGTCGTTGATGATTAGGGCTCCAGAGGCGGTCCAAATTGGTTGCATCCGCCAGCGCTCTGCAATTTCCAATTTTTCGAGCTCCAAGACGGCGAGAGTTCTTTTAATTCCCAACTGATCTGCCACAGCCAGAGCGGCGGCCATATTCATCGCCTGGTGCTCTCCAAGAATCTTGAGCGAAACTAAAACCTCTTCAGAGTCCGGATAGCGAAATCTCACCAGGGTTCCATGCAGTGAAATGTCAACATTTATGATGCGGTAATCGGCAAGTGCCGAGCCACCGAAACTCCGGCTGGCCACTCCAGTTTCAACTTGATAACCCGAAACAACCGCGTCGTCCTGATTCAATATCGCAATTTTCGAGATAAATGGCATCATCTCAGCCTTGATTACTGCGGTGGTTTCGATTCCACCAAACTCTCCAACATGAGCCATTCCAACCTTGAGCTGAACCCCTATATCAGGCTTGGTCCAACTTGCCAATCTGTGAATGCTGCCCAACCCATTGGCCCCAAGTTCAAGAATTAAGTATTTGGTATCGAGAGCTAACTTCAAAACAGTCAGCGGCAACCCAACCTCGTTATTAAAAGAGTCTCTGGGAAAAACCGTTGTTGCGCCAGCCGAAAGAATGGCTGCCAGCATGTTTTTAGTTGAGGTTTTGCCATTAGAGCCGGTTATCCCAATCACACTGAGCCCTCCGAGGCTGCGCACTTGCTGCAAGACATACCTCGCTAAATCACTAAGCGCAACGACGGTGTCGTTAACCATTATTTGAGGCATCCGACTCCCCGATTCGCGACTCACGATACTAAGTGCCGCCTCTCTAGCAAGCGCATCGCCTAAAAAGTCGTGGCCATCGAGCTCCTTACCCAATTTTGCGAAAAAGATGCCCCCCGGGATGAGTCTTTGGGAATCAGTCTCTACAGGCCCCGAAACAAGGGCTTTAGGGTCGCCAAAAAGAAGCTGTCCGTTGACAGCTTCTGCAATTTGTTCAAAAGTTAGCTCAATCACGTTCCACCAATTTCCTAGCGAGGGCTCTCGCATCAAAAAGAACCTTCACACCCGAAATCTCCCGATAATCAAGGTTTCCGGGCCCGCACCAAAGAATTGCTCCGGTTGCGGGAGTCCTTCTCAGCGCCTCCTCAAGAGCTTCTGCAGGATCTGCAAATTCCGAAATTTGATCCTCTGCTAAAAACTCTAGGGCACCTTTTTTTAGAGCTTCTCGAATCCGGGCAGGGTCTTCATCCCTGGGGTGCTGATCGGTTAAGACTAATAAGTCAACCGTATTGGCGGCCTGACCCATTTCAAGCCTCTTGCCAATATCACGATTCCCACTTGCGCCTAAAATCAAAGTGAGGTGCGAAAAGCGCTTCCTAATTTCTAAAACCGCCTCTTGAACACCGATAGGCGTGTGGGCGTAATCTATAAAAACCGCGGGACTAACAGGGCTCACTCTTTCCAAGCGACCCGGGACTTGAAAATCAAAATCGCTAAGAGCCGTTTGGAGCCTATCCACGCTCACGCCGCCCGCAATCGCCATTGCGATTGCTAGGGCAAAATTCTTCGCCATCAGTTCGCCCTGGTTGTAACTTAAACTCAGCTTGCCCCCGGCACCCACCATCTCAAATAGGCCGCCTTGCGAAATCGAATAAGTCCAGTCAGCCCCCGATTGACCTACAGTTTCGATTGGAATGTCGGAATTTTGGACGAGCTTTCTTGCGTAATCGTCTTCGACAAAAACAACACCAAGAGAGGCGAAGGTTTTGGTGAAGAGCTTGGATTTCGCAGCCAAATAGTTTTCCATGGATTCAAAATCATCCATGTGATCTCGGCTGAGATTTGTGAAGCCGGCAACTTGAAACCGCACGGCATCAACTCGGTTTCGCACCAGCGCCTGAGCCGAAACCTCGATGACCCCGGCCTCGAGTCCCTGAGAAACCATTTTCGCCAACAGATCGTGAAGCTCTGTGACTTCCGGGCTGGTTAGACCGCTGGGCATTACCTCACCAATAAAAAATCTTCCGGTGGATGCGCTCAGACCGGTTGGGATCAGACACAGCTGAAGTATTTTTGCCAAGTAGGAGGCCGTTGAGGTCTTGCCGTTTGTGCCGGTGATTCCAAATAGTTGCAACAACCCCGCGGGTTCCCCAAAAATTCTGGCTGCAATGACGCCCGCGACCGCGCGCGGCTCGGGATGAATTAAACACGGAATTTCCAAGGACTCAGCATGCTCGGCATCGGTGAGAACGGTGATTGCACCTTTTTGAATAGCACTTTGAAGAAACTCAACACCGTGATGCCTTGCACCCTGCGCCGCAATGTATAGCGAACCAGGCCGGATTTCATCGGTGTGAAGGGCAACGTGCAGCAGCTCTAGAGATTCACCAACTAGATCAAGCCCAAACTCATCGGCAAGATTTTGTGAGCTAACCATTTATCTACCTGTTTTATCCGAGGGGATGTCGCGGGAGCTTGTGGTTGATGGCGGGATTCGATACTGCTTGAGAGCCTGCTGCATAATTGCGACAAAAGGCGGGGTGGCCTGAAGTGAGTTTGTCTCACCCGAAGGGCGGAAAATGCTAATGCCAACCACGAACTTCGGGTCATCAACAGGCGCTACCCCGTAAAAAGAAATGGCGTAGCGCTCGCCGTAGCCCCCGAGACCGTCCTGAACCTGCGCGGTTCCCGTCTTGCCCGCGACACGATATCCATCAATCTGAGCGTTTTTCCCAACCCCACCAAACTCGACCACTTTTTCCAAGAACTCTAGGTTTAGATTAGCGGTGGATTTTTTTATCACCTGAGTAGATTCCTGAGGAGTGGCCGCATAAAGCGTTCCATCATCTTTCACGCAAGAATCAACCAATATTGGCGAGAGCCGAACTCCATCATTTGCAATCGCCTGATATGCGCTGGCCATTTGAATAGTGGTGACCGAGATGCCTTGACCATAGAGCGTGGCGTAGTTAGTCATCTTGTCCCACTGCTTAGCTGGGTGCAGGATGCCAGAACTTTCACCCTCAAACCGAAGTGGGGTCGTTGCGCCAAAACCAAACCGTTTTAGGTAGTCGTAGCGGGTCTGACTGTCCACCTTGATTCCAAATTTCGCCATGCCGGTGTTTGATGAGTACCGCAGAACTCCGGCCAAGGTGAGATTGAAATCTTCATGAGAGAAACTGTCCTTGATCGAGCCGCCTGGGAAATCTAACTCCATGTAATCCGGAGCAATAACGGTGTCTCGCTCACCGGCCTTTCCTGTATCGAGCACGATCGCGCTAGTTACAGCCTTCATAATCGAGCCGGGCTCAAAGGCAGTTTGAAAGATCCTTGATCCACGATCAAGGGCCGCAGTTGCCCCGGGGTCATTAGGGTCAACGGACGGAGCCTCGGCGGCGGCCAATACCCTGCCCGTCTCCACCTCGAGCACAATGGCGGTTGCCCACTCCGCCGATAACTCACTCACCGCGTTCGCCAGTACCTGTTGTGCAAAAAATTGCAAGTTGGCATCGATTGAAAGATTGAGAGTGCCGCCGTGCTGGGTTGGTTGAGTGGTCTGATTAGAGGTCGGAATCCGAACCCCCTCAAGACTTCGCTCAAACGTCTCTTGACCATCAATTCCAGCCAGGCAGCTGTTGTATTGGCGCTCGAGCCCGGCAAGCGGTGTGCCATCCGAGCCCACAAATCCAATTAGGTTCCCGCCGACTGCCCCGTTCGGATAAAGCCGATCAGCGAACTTATCAAAGTAAATCCACGGAATCGCAAGATCTCGAATCGCATTAAACGTTTGTGCGTCAACTTTTTTTGCAAGATTCGAGTACTCCGAGTTACCCACGAGTTTGCCCGCTAGCTCCTCTAGAGACAACCCCAGCACTGCGGCAAGCTCCAAAGAAACATCCTGGACGCTGCGCTCAATGCGCTCACCTTGAACCCGAGTGACAACGGGGCCGACATTCTTCGGCGCCGCATTCACGTCGTAGCGAAAAACAGTCCGCGCCATCACTTGCCCAGAGGCGTCTCTTATTTGCCCCCGCAGCGCGGGCAAGGTCTGAGTCACCGAGCGAGATTTGAGCGATTGCTCGGATATCTCATCAGCCCGCACTACCTGAAAGTCAACCAGCCGAATGCCCAGAGCGGCTACTAAGGCAACCAACAAAAAGGCAAAAAGGCTAAGGCGCCTAGACAGATTGCCCTGATTGCTCATTGTTTCCTACCTCGTCGGCGATGCTGGGATAAGACCCGAAGCTAAAACTACTTCGGACCCCAGGGATGTTGCGGTATTGACACCCGCTTCGACCTCGCTAGCCACCGCAGTGCTCAACGAGAACTCCGAGACCGTCACCATTGCAGAATTGGCAACCAAGTTTGCGCTAGCAAGTGCGCTTCGCTCGGGGTCGGCGGGAATTGGCTTACCGTAAATTTTATCATTTTTGATATCTAGCAAAACCGAAGCCGGGTTAGCTACCATACCCAGCTGATTAGCTGCATCAGCCAAATTCTGCGGTGAACCCAGTGAGTCGACTTCTTCTTGCAGAATTTGAACATCAGTTGCAAGATTGCGCTTTTCGATGTTGAGCTCGCGGAGGTGGTAGGCGTCATGGGTCAGTGCCATATTCAAAACCAGTTGCCCACCGAGCACAGCAAGAATACCTATCAAAAAGATGACCCCGGCCATCATGTTGGGTTTTAGTCGATTTGCTTGAGATTTCGACATCATGTACAGCTTCATTCTTTGACCTCTAGCTTTTCCGCGGCTCGAAGGCGCGCCGATGCTGCCCTCGGGTTTGCCGATAGTTCGATTTCACCGGCGCGTTCGACGCCCTTGGTGAGAATTCTGAGAGTGGCACCGGTGCCGGGGAGCTCGAATGGTAAATCAATTGGAGTGCTGCTAACCGAACCAGCCTGCAGGGCTTGTTTGACGATGCCATCTTCCAGTGAGTGATATGACATCACTACGATGCGTCCCTTAGGCGCCAGTGCATCAATAGCCTGAGGTAAAGATCGTTCTAGAGCTCCAAGCTCGTCATTAGCGGCAATTCTCAGGGCCTGATATATGCGTTTCGCAGGATGTCCAGTGGTTTTTCCCGGTGCGGAGGGCACGATTTGAGTCACAATTTTATTTAGCTGGAGAGAAGTGGTGATGGGCGCCGATTTGCGGTCTTGAACAATCTTTTTGGCTATTGGCCCAGAGAAGCGTTCCTCTCCAAATTTTCTGAAAATACCGGTCAGTTCATCCTCAGAATAATGGGCCAAAATATCCGCGGCTGTGGGACCGAAGCTCTGATCCATGCGCATGTCAAGTGCCGCATCTTTCGCGTAGGAAAAACCGCGCTCGGCTTCATCCAGCTGCATTGAGCTAACTCCTAAGTCCATCAGCACGCCGTTTATCTCGGAGATTTTAAGCTCATCCAAGACCTCCTGAATCTGGTCGTAAATAGCTAAATGAGCGCTAAATCTGAGCCCAAACCCACTGAGTCTTTCACTGGCCAATTCAATTGCTTTTGGGTCGCGATCAATGCCAATTACTCGAAGATTTGGATTGGCCTCTAAGAGTGCCTGGCTGTGCCCACCAAGACCAAGTGTGCAATCAAGCACTACGGGATGATTCCCCGAAAGTGCGGGGGCTAATAGCTCGAGACAACGCTCAAGCATCACGGGTGTGTGAAGGTCTGAATTGGATGGGGTCATAAGTCAATGCTGGGAATCTAATTGCCCTGCACCTTGACCCTTGCCCGTTAGCGAGCTCGGTTTTCGCTGTTCCGGCTCAGGGGAAGAGAGTCGGTCACGGCCAAGGATCAAAGTGCAGGGGCTAGAACAGCCCAGGAATCACCTCCTTCGCCTGATTGGCAAAGCCCTCTTCGTTTATTGCAAGATACTCATTCCAACTTTTGGCGTCCCAGATTTCCGCCCTGGAGCCAACTCCGATGATGACCAAATCCTTTTGAAGGTTGCCGTAATCACGCAGGATGCTGGGCAAAAGAACGCGGCCCTGTTTATCTGGAGTCTCGTCGGTGGCCCCGGATAGAAAAACGCGAAGGTACTTTCGGGCCTCATCAGAGGTAACGGGAGCCTGACGAATCTTTTCGTGGACTCCTTCAAACTCTTTTTGAGAAAACACATAAAGGCAACGCTCTTGACCGCGGGTAATTACAACTCCAGCTTCTAGCTCTTCGCGAAACTTGGCGGGGAGAATCAGGCGGCCTTTTTCGTCGAGTTTTAGGGTGTGCGTTCCTAGCAACATTGCAAGACCCCCTTTCCCAACTATTACTCCACTTTACTCCACTTCGCTCCACAATAAGGTAATTTTCATTTGATTTCATCACAATTTGGCAATTTATTTGTTAAACAAAAAAAGACCTCGATTTCTCGAAGGCCTCTGTCTGCTTTGGGGTTGGCTAATCTTTATTGAACCTTTGGTTCCAACGATCTTCAAAAAATGTACCTTTATTCCCGGAGCCGCCGACTTTTGGAATTTCCGGAAGCCTAAAGTTGCTCGATGCAATGATGATGCCAATTACCATCACAATAAAAGCCGCTACTCCAAAAAATGCGACCTGTAAAACTACAGCTAAAACCAAAAGTATTAGCCCAGCCAGCAGCACTAACACTCCCACAATCAACTTGCTCGCGCTTTTATTCGTGGATGAAACGCTTTTCACCCTGTTGGCGAAGCCGGCGTCCTGACTCATCAGGTTCCGCTCCATCTCTTCAAGCAATGCTTGCTCGCGTTCTGAAAGTGCCATTATTACTCCAATCCTTCTCTAATTGTAAACAGCTCAGAGCAGATAAGCTATTCCTCGTGGCTGGAGATTTTCTTAGAAACCTTGTTCAAGACCGTTTGGACGCTTTTTGTGATAGCAAAAGAGCAGAGCTCATTGCCATCTCAGAGGACCTCGAACCAATCATTGACTACACTCAAGTGCTGCTATCTGGCGGCAAAAGATTTCGGGCGCTTTTCGCCTATCAGGCCTTTGCTGGCCTAAGCCAACAGACAACTCCACTCACCAAAGACTCTCCGATTATCGGCATCGCCGCTGCCCTCGAGGTTTTCCACGCGGCCGCTTTGGTTCACGATGATCTCTTGGACCAAAGTGACACTCGACGCGGAGACCCCTCCATCCACAAAAAGTTTCAGGCGTTGCATGAAAAGCACAGCTACGCGGGCTCCAGTGAGAGATTTGGAGTTGCAGGATCAGTTTTAGTTGGGGACCTGATGCTTTCTTGGAGCTCGGAGATTTTCGGTGAAGCACTGCTGCGAGTCAGCAACGAAGAAATTGAGGCAAACTGTCGCACCGAGTTCTCCAAGATGCGTTTTGAAGTTATGGCCGGTCAATACCTAGATGTTCTGGAAGAAAACGCCGGGCCCACAAAAGACCCCAGCCAGGCGGTGGCGAGAGCCAATAAGGTAATTCTTTATAAATCTGCCAAATACAGCCTCGAAGCTCCGCTTTTAATCGGTGCTTCTTTTGCTGGAGCTGACCAGAATGCGCTTCGCATGATCAGTAACTTTGGAATCCCATTGGGCATGGCATTTCAGCTTCGGGACGATGTTCTGGGTGTTTTTGGCGACCCAAAGGTCACCGGAAAGCCCGCCGGGGATGACCTGCGAGAGGGCAAAAGGACCGTCTTAGTGGGGCTCACCCTGGAGGCGGCGCCGAAGCCGGTGGGAAAAATATTTGAAGAGCTTTTGGTTTCTGGGGATCTGAACCAGGGGCAAGTCGAGTTCATGCTCGCCACCATTCGGGAATCCGGCGCCCTTGATAAGACTGAGCGACTAATCGCTGAGCACTCTCGATCTTCGATAGAGGCTCTAGCGGCGCTGGAGATCTCGGATTCCGGTAGAAAAGCACTCGCCGACCTAGCCGACGCGGTCATTCATCGCAGCAAGTAATTAACCCAGCGACTGAGCCGCTCTGCGAACCGGAGCCTTGTGCCCTTTGAGCAGTGAATCAATTGGTTTTTCCCCTAAAAAATCATTTGGGGCATAAAGCCAGTCCACCGCCTCTTCGGAGCTGAATCCGGCGTCGATTAGTTGCAACATACTGCCCCTAATACTGCTCAGTGGCTCACCATTTGAAATTAGGTGGGCTGGCATCATCGGCTGCTTGTCTATTCTCACTGCAAACAAAATGTGCTCATCAATTAGCCTGCGCACCTTGGCAGTTGATATTCCCAACTGATCGGATGCCTGATCCAAGGTGATCCAGTGCTCTACTTCAGAGGTATTCAAGCTTGACTCCTCGAGGTCTGAACCAGCTGTTCGGCGACCAAGAAAGAGAGCTCCAGAGACTGCATGTGGTTGAGCCTAGGATCACAAACTGACTCGTAGCGCTTAGCTAGCGCCTCCTCGTCGATGTGCTCAGAGCCACCCAGGCACTCGGTGACATCATCACCGGTGAGCTCTACGTGCAATCCACCCGGGTGGGTGCCAAGGGCGCGGTGAACCTCAAAAAAGCCCATTACCTCATCCATTACATCGTCGAACCGGCGCGACTTATAACCATTTTCAGTGGTAATTCCGTTACCGTGCATGGGGTCTGTGATCCACAACGGCTGAGCCCCTGAGGCTCGCACGCCTTCAATTAGCTTTGGTAGCTGATCTCTAATCTTGCCGGCTCCCATGCGAGTAATAAAGGTTAAACGTCCTGGCTCGCGATTTGGGTCAAGCTTGTCGATTAGAGCCAACGCGTCATCCACCGAGGTTGTCGGGCCAAGCTTTACCCCAAGCGGGTTTCGAACCTTAGCCAAAAAGTCAACGTGCGCGCCGTCCAGTTGCCTAGTTCGCTCGCCAATCCAAAGAAAGTGACCCGAGGTCGCGTAGGGCTGGTCGGTGCGGGAATCGATTCTGGTGAGGGGTCTTTCGTAATCCATCAGCAGACCCTCGTGCGATACGAAGAATTCGGTGGAGCGCAGCTCCGCCGAGTCGACCCCGCAGGCCTCCATAAACCTCATCGCACGATCGATGTCTTGAGCAATTGACTCGTATTTTTTGTTGACTGGATTGTCGGTAAAACCCTTATTCCAAGCGTGTACTTCACGTAAGTCGGCAAAACCGCCGGTTGTGAAGGCCCTGATTAGATTTAGGGTGCTCGCCGAGGTGTGATAGGCCTGCATCAAGCGATTCGCGTCATTGGTTCGGCTAACAGCATCAAACTCGTAGGCGTTCACAGCATCGCCTCGATAGGCGGGGAGGGTAATCTCACCCCTAGTCTCAAAATCGGAGGAGCGTGGCTTGGCAAATTGCCCCGCCATGCGGCCCATCTTGACCACTGGTAAAGATGAGCCGTACATCAAAACCACAGCCATTTGCAAAACGGTCTTAATGCGATTACGAATCTGATCTGCGGTGGCATCCCCAAAGGTCTCAGCGCAGTCACCACCCTGCAGCAAAAACGCTTTACCACTAGCCGCCTGAGCCAAACGCTGCCTTAAGGTGTCAACCTCGCCGGCGAATACCAGTGGGGGTTGGTTGGCAAGTCTGGCTTTGGTCTTTGCCAAAACCTCAGCATCCACCCAGTTGGGCTGCTGCTTAGCCTCGAGATTGAGGTAATTGTCTAAACCAAACTCAGACATGTTTCTCCTTATTAGCTGGGGTTAGCCAGCCGGCTTCTTACTGAGGATGCATAAACATCCTCGTATTTTTGATTAGAAAGTTTATAAATCTCATAGACAATCTTGTCGGTGACTGCGCGCAAGACTGCGCGCTCCCCCTCCATGCCCGCGAACCTAGAAAAATCCAGCGGCTCGCCGATTGCGACGCCAATTTTATGAATGGTGGGGCGTTTCGCACCAATCGGCATGACTTTGTCGGTGTCGATCATAGCCACGGGAAAAACCGGAACTTGAGCTTCTAGTACCATCCGCGCAATCCCAGTACGGCCGCGATATAACTTTGCGTCAGGTGACCTAGTTCCCTCCGGATAGATTCCCAAAACCAAGCCGCGCTCCAAAACCCCAAGCCCGGTATTGAGAGAATTTTCGGAACCCTTACCGCCTGAACGATCGATGGGTAGCTGGCCGGTGGCTTTGAAAAACCAACGAGTTAGAGCGCCTTTCAGTCCCTTACCGGTGAAGTACTCGGATTTCGCCAAAAAGGTGATTGGCCGGCGAGTTTTTAAGGGGAGAAAAATTGAATCAATGAAAGAAAGGTGATTTGAGGCCAAGATAACACCGCCGGATTTGGGTATATTTTTTTCCCCACGAACCCACGGACGGAACAGCAGTTTCAGAATTGGCCCAAGAACAAAGTTCTTGAGAAAAAAATATGTCACCTGATCTCCTGCATCGCGATTACCTAAGCTTAGCCAAGCGATTCTCTTGCGAGGTCGGCAGCGCCAATTACTCCCGCCTGATTGCTGAAAGTGGCCGCAACCACCCGAGCCTCGGGTCGAAACCCGCGAGCCGGCAATTCCTTCAGAAACGCTTCTCGAATCGGGGCCAGAATTAATTCCCCAGCCTCACTTAACCCTCCCCCTATTACATAAATTTGAGGATCAATAGCAGCCGTGATGCTCCCCATCGCCTGACCCAAATATCCCCCGGCCTGATTCACAAGAAAAATTGCCCCGGGGTCGCCTTCCAAAAGAGCCTGATAAACAAGCATTCCAGTTAGGCCATCGGGTGTCTGACTCAATTCGGTGAGCCTTGAGGCCAGCGGTGAGCCCGCGGCAACCAAAGCTTTAGCTTCTCTCACAACCGCCGAGCCAGAGGCGTACTGCTCCACGCAGCCCTTGCGGCCGCAACCGCATTGCAATCCATCCTGAACAACGCGAATGTGGCCGAGTTCTCCACCAATACCAAAGCCACCACGGCGCAGCTTATGATCGGCGATAATCGCTCCTCCAACCCCAGTGCCCAGGGTCAGCATCGCCATGTCTTTAGAGCCTTTGCCTGCGCCAAACTTATATTCTGCCCAGCCGGCAGCATTCGCATCGTTTTCGATCACGATGCGAAAAGGCACACTGGCTTGCAGTCGATCCCTGAGCGGCTCATTGCGCCAATTTAGATTGGGCGCGTAAAGGATTGTGGACTGTTCTGCATCTATAAATCCCGCAGCCGCTACCCCCACCCCTAAAATTTCCTCGGGTGCGCCCTTGGCAAGTTCTGCAATCAGTTCGGCCACAGCCCGCACCATTTTGTCTGGATCCTGGGCTGGGGAGGGGATTTTTTTGGTTGAAAGAATATTTCCAGTTGCATCCACCACGGCACCAAGAATCTTGGTTCCGCCAATATCTATGCCGATAGCAAGCAAATCGTGACCTCAGTAACAAATTAGGAACTCCTAAATAGTATGCCCAACCCCACAAAATGAGACCCAAATCTTTGTGAGACAGTTGCTAATAAATCAAGGGGTCAGCTTGAAAATCTGTCATAGAGTGATGACCACCACCAGATGGAGGAAACGATGACTTTCTACGATGTGCCGCTTTTGATCGAACCGGTTCCAGCGAATAACTCGAGCGACATTCTGTTGGACAGAATGAATGTGAACCCCGAGCACGCGTTGTTCTCTAGGGTCAATCCAGATGGCAGTTGGCGCAACGTGACCTCGCGTGAATTTCATTCAGACGTTGTCTCACTGGCAAAAGGAATGATGGCCAGTGGCATCAAGCCCGGCCAAGCCGTTGCAATCATGAGCCGCACCCGCTACGAGTGGAGTGTTATCGACTTCGCAATCTGGTTCGCGGGTGCTGTGAGCGTTCCAATTTACGAGAGCTCTTCAGCAAGCCAGATCGAGTGGATTCTCTCCGACTCCGATGCCGTGGCGCTTTTCATAGAAAACGACGATCACATGGAGAGGTACCTTGAGGGAAAGGTAAATACCCCCAAGGTGGCGAAGGTTTGGCGCATCGACACCAAGGACTATTCGGCGCTGAATCAAAAAGGTGAGTCGATCTCCGATGAGGACCTAGAAAAGGCTCGTTCAAACGCGGAGCTGACCGATTTGGCAACAATCGTTTACACCTCGGGCACTACGGGCAACCCCAAGGGTTGCGAGCTGACTCACAAAAACTTTGTTGACCACTGTCGCAATGCTGAGGCAGAAATACCGGAGATTGCAAATGTAAATCAGAGCTCGCTGATCTTCTTGCCGCTCGCCCACATCTTGGCTCGGTATGTTTCAATACTTTGCGTCCAGTCCGGCATTCGAGTCGGACACCTCGGTGACAGCAAGCTGGTTGCTCAAGTACTTCCGGTTTTCAAGCCCACGTTTGTGCTAGCCGTTCCCCGAGTATTCGAAAAAATTTACAACGGCGCCGAACTCAGGGCTGAGTCTGGCGGAAAGGGCAAGATTTTTCGACAGGCCGCGGAAGCTGCCATCGAATACTCAAAGGCGCTGGATTCAAAGTCTGGTCCAGGATTGGCGCTGAAGCTCAAGCACGGCGTCTTCGACAAGCTGGTTTACTCCAAGATTAGAGCAGCCATGGGTGGTGAAGTTAAGTTTGCGATTTCGGGAGGAGCCCCGCTGGGCGCTCGACTCGGTCATTTCTATCGCGGAATAGGGCTAATCGTGCTAGAGGGTTACGGGCTTACCGAAACCACAGCTGCGGCGGTCATCGGCCGACCCAAGTGGCTCAAGATTGGCAAAGTGGGCAGGGCGCTTCCAGGCACTGGCATCAAGATTGCACAAGACGGAGAGGTCTGGCTTCGCGGAATTAACGTGATGCGCGGCTACTGGCGAAATGAAACAGCCACACGCGAAGCGTTTGTAGAGGACTGGTTCAGAACCGGCGACATCGGCGAGCTAGACGAGGATGGCTTCTTGTCGATCACGGGCCGCAAGAAAGAAATCCTGGTCACAGCCGGTGGTAAAAATGTCGCACCTGCCCCAATCGAAGACCTGCTAAGAGCCCACCCGTTGATTGGTCAGGTTGTTGCAGTCGGGGATACTAAGCCCTTTATAGGCGCACTGATTTCACTAGACCCGGAGATGGTGCCAGTTTGGACTCAGAACAACGGAGTCACAGAGCGCCTGACTCTTTCGGAGGCCAGCAGGCACGAGGTGATAAGAGCCGAACTTCAAAAGGCTGTGGATGAGGTGAACAAAAAATTCTCACACGCCGAGCAAATCAAGGCTTTTGAGATTTTGGACGTGGAATTGACTGAAGCATCGGGTCACCTGACCCCATCGCTAAAAATCAAGCGAGCCAAGGTCATGGCCGATTTTGACATTCAACTGAGCCGGATTTACAACTAGCCTAAGAACCATTTTTGAGATCGCAGCTCTTTAAAGGCGATTTTTCGTTCGGTGGGTTCGAGCCTGTCTAGATATGTTTTGCCAGCCAAGTGATCGCACTCGTGTTGCAGCGCCTGCGCCAATAGTCCAGTGCCCGCAATCTCAATCTTGGAACCGTCTAACTGATAACCGGTGGCAGTAGCTTCTGGGAAACGTGGAGCCCTGTGCCAAAGCCCCGGCACCGACAAGCAACCTTCTTCAATGAGCTGCTTCTCGCCACTCAATAAAGTAATTTCAGGATTTATCAGATAACCCAGCTCCCCGTCCACGTTATAAGCAAAGACGCTCAGGCCCACCCCAATCTGATTGGCCGCGACCCCAGCCCTGCCGGGTAGGGCAACGGTTTCTAAGAGATCCTCGACCAGCTGGTGGGCATATTCAAGATTTCGAACCGGCTTTGTCTTGGTTTTCAGGATTGGATCCCCAAAAAGCCTGATTTCCCTAACGCTCACGCCAACCCATCAACCACTAAGGCCGCAAGGTCTCTAGCGGCCTGCTTAGTGGCAGGGTGGAGCTTTTCGAAATCGACTTCGGCACCGGCGGCGAGCTGAGGATCGTAAGGGATGCGAACAACCGCGCGCACGCGAGTCTTGAAGTGCGCCTCGATCTCATCAAGTTTGACCAATTCGGTCCCAAAGGTGGCAGTGTTTAGAGCGACCACGCAGTCCTTCACAACATCCGAATAACCATTGGCTTCCAGCCAAGTCAGCGTCTCCGAAGCGAGTCTCGCCTCGTCTATAGAGCCGCCAGAAACTACGACCATCGAATCTGCTCTTTGCAAAATTGCTCGCATCACGCTGTGCACAATTCCAGTGCCGCAATCGGTTAGACAAATGCTGTAGTAACGCGAAGCGATGTCCGCGACTACGTTGTAATCTCCCTCGTCAAAGGCTTCAGAAATCATGGGATCGGTATCGGAGGCCAAAACATCGAGCCGGGTTTTATCTCGCGAGACATATTCTGAAAACACGGTGAAGCCGGTGATTGAGCTGGCTTTATTCACAATGTCTCGAACGGTTTTGGTGGTGCCCTTGGCGACTCTCTCTGACAAAGTGCCGCGGTCAGGGTTGGCATCAATAGCCAAAATTCGGTCCTCGCGCACCTTAGACAGCGCCATTCCAATTAGGGCGGTAATGGTTGTTTTGCCAACTCCACCCTTGCGAGTTAGCACGGGCACGAACCTGGTTTTACCCAAAAGGTTTGCATTAATTCGGGCGTCAAGTGCTTTTCTTGCCAGAACTTTCCGGCTATCTCCCAGGTTGAGTTTTCCAAAACTTATATCAAAGACAAATCTGCGCCAAAAAGTCTCTGGAGTCGCATTGGGTCTTGCTTTGTCCTGCAATAATCTCTCAGATGTGAGCATAGATGCCGGCTCGGCCTCATCGAAAATACTCGGGCTCACTAGCTCTACCTCCACCGAAACCGTCTCGGAGGGGGCTATTCGGTTGATACCGCCGGTTTGAGGTTCAAGTTCCAGATCTGAAAAGTCTGCGCCCTCCCCTGATGACCAGCCCCTTGAGGGGTCAGTTGGTTCGTTATTTTTTTCCATTTATTAAGTCCCTACTCGATAACTGCAATCAGATCCCCACCCTCAACCGGAGTCGGGCCACTCACTCCCAGCCTCGTAATCTTGCCAGAAATCGGAGCCGCTATGCTCGCTTCCATTTTCATGGCCTCGATACTTGCGATTGGCGAACCTGCTAATACCTGGTCACCAATAGCTACTTTTAGGGTAACTACGCCTGTGAAAGGTGCGGCGGCATGTCCGGGATTATTCTTATCTGCTTTTTCAGCAGAAACAGCGCTGACCGAAATGCTGTGATCTCTAACCGTGACTGGTCTCAGCTGGCCATTCAAAGTAGTCATAACCGTTCTGAAGCCCTTTGAGTCAGGCTCGCCAATCGCCTCGAGGCCAACAAAAAGCTGCAGGCCCTTGCGAAGCTCAACCACGTGCTCCCCCTCTGCGTCAATGCCGTAGAGGTAATCCAGGGTGGCAACGTTATCCAGAGCCCCGTAAAGCTCTCGAATTCTCTCGAATTCCTTGGTGGGTCCTGGGAATAATAGCCTGTTGAGGGTGCTGCGAATCAGCTTGTCATTAGATGATGAAAGCGCTTTGGAATCCTCCGGAGAAACCGGAGTGACTCGTATATCCACATGCCTGCCCTTTAGGACCTTGGACCTGAAAGGCTCAGGCCAACCGCCAGGAAGATCTCCAAGCTCTCCTGCCATGAACCCGATTACCGAGTCTGGAATATCGTAATTCTGAGGATTCTCTTCGAAATCCTTCGGGTTCGCGCCCACTGCCACTAAATGAAGAGCCAATTCACCCACCACCTTGGAAGAAGGCGTGACCTTCGGCGGACGACCGAGCATTTGGTTTGCTGCCGCATACATTTCTTCAATCAGCTCGAACCGATCTCCTAAACCAAGCGCTATCGCCTGCTGGCGAAGATTCGAAAGCTGACCGCCTGGAATCTCGTGGCGATAGACCCTGCCGGTTGGACCCGGTAGGCCAGATTCAAAAGGCGCATAAACATTGCGCACCGCTTCCCAGTAGGGCTCGATGTTTGTGACGGCGTCAAGGCTCATCAGAGTGTCGCGCTCCGTGTTTGCGAGCGCCGCAACCAAAGAAGAAAGTGAGGGCTGAGATGTAGTTCCGGCCATTGGAGCGCTTGCAACATCCACCGCGTCAACGCCGGCTTCAATCGCTGCCATAAGAGTCGCGAGTTGGCCACCAGCGGTGTCATGAGTGTGCAGGTGAACTGGAAGGTCGAATCGATCTCTGAGCGCGCTCACTAGCATCCTGGCGGCTTTTGGCCGAAGAAGCCCAGCCATGTCCTTAATTGCCAAAACGTGAGCTCCGGCTGCCACAATTTCATCAGCCAATCCAAGGTAGTAATCCAAGGTGTAAAGCTTTTCTTCGGGATCAGCAAGGTTTCCGGTATAGCTCATGCCCACCTCAGCCAAGGCGGTGCCGGTGTCCCTCACCGCCTTGATGGCTGGAATCATTTGGTTAACGTCGTTTAGGGCATCAAAGATGCGGAAAATATCTACCCCTGTTTTGGCGGCCTGGGACACAAAGGCCTCGGTTACCTCTTCCGGATAAGGGGTGTAGCCCACGGTATTGCGGCCACGCAACAACATCTGGATGCAGATATTTGGTAAACCCTGGCGAAGTTTCGCCAAGCGGTCCCAAGGGTCTTCACCTAAAAAGCGCAGCGCCACATCGTAAGTAGCTCCGCCCCACGCCTCAATCGACAAAAGTTCCGGTGTGAGCCTGGCGATGTGCGGAGTGACCGCTACCAAATCTTTGCCTCGAACCCTGGTTGCCAAAAGCGACTGATGGGCATCCCTAAATGTTGTGTCGGTCACCAGCACCCTGGTCTGTTCCCTCATCCATGAAGCGAAGCCTTCGGGCCCAAGCTCTAATAATTTTTGTCTTGAACCATCGGGCGCCTTGGAGTGTAAGTCAACTTTTGGCAACTTAACTGCCGGGTCGGGCTTGCCCTGCCTGTCGCCATAGGGTTTATTGACGGTTACCTCTGCGAGCCACTGCATGACTTTTGTGCCACGGTCCCTAGAGGGTTGAGTCTCAAATAGCTCTGGGCGCTCGTCAATAAAATGCGTGGAAAGATCTCCAGCCGCGAAGGCCTTATCCTCCAGCACGGCCTGGAGAAAATTGATGTTGGTAGCCACTCCCCTGATGCGGAACTCCGCCAGGGCACGCTTACCTCGATCAACGGCTGATTTGAAGTCTCGCCCACGAGTAATCAGCTTCACTAACATCGAATCAAAGTGCGGCGAAACCTCCGCCCCGGTGGTAACGGTTCCGCCGTCCAATCGGATCCCCGCGCCACCAGGAGATCGGTAGGTGGTTATCTTTCCGGTATCCGGTCTAAAACCTGCGGCGGGGTCCTCCGTGGTAATTCGGCACTGCATCGCAAAACCGTGCGGCTTTATGTTTTCTTGGCTAAGCCCTAGATCGCTCAAAGACTCTCCTGCTGCAATGCGCAGCTGGGACTGCACCAAATCGACATCGGTCACCTCTTCGGTGACGGTGTGCTCAACCTGAATCCGCGGGTTCATCTCAATAAACACGTGCTTTCCAGCGTTTGGTCCGACAGTGTCGATCAGGAACTCGACGGTACCGGCGTTCTGATACCCAATCTCTTTAGCAAAAGCCACGGCATCAACGAAAAGCATTTGGCGGAGCTCGTCATCTAGTAACGGAGCCGGAGCAATTTCGATCACCTTTTGATTTCTGCGCTGAATCGAACAGTCCCGTTCGTGCAGGTGAATGATGTTCCCGTGATTATCCGCCAAAATCTGAACTTCAATGTGCCTGGGTCGAATAACCGCCTGCTCTAAAAACACCCTTGAATCGCCAAAAGCGCTTCCGGCCTCACGCATCGCCTCATCTAGCAAATCCGAAAGCTGGGACTCATCATCCACTTTTCGCATTCCACGACCGCCACCACCGGCAACCGCTTTGACAAAAAGTGGGAACCCAATTGCTTGGGCCTGGGGAAGCAGTACCGCTTTATCATCCGAGGACTCAGTCGAAGCCAACACTGGGACTCCGGCCCGGATCGCAGCCGCCTTGGCGTTGACTTTATCTCCGGCTAGCTCCAATATCTCGGCCGCAGGCCCTACAAAAGCAATCCCGTTTTCTCTAGCCGCCCTGGCTAAATCAGGGTTTTCTGAAAGGAATCCATATCCCGGGTAGATGGCATCTGCGCCGGATTCTTTGGCTACTCGAATCATCTCAGAAACGCTCAGGTATGCCTTCACCGGAGATCCGTCAGCCTGAATTTCGTAGGCCTCATCAGCTTTGAGGCGGTGAACCGAGTTGCGATCCTCAAAGGGATAAACCGCAACCGTCTTAGCTCCAGTTTCATAGGCTGCGCGGAATGCGCGAACTGCAATTTCTCCCCGGTTGGCTACCAAAATCTTTTTAAACATGGGACCTCACTGAAACTCCGGCTTGCTAAGCGCCAACTAACTAATAAAAAGGTAGCCTATTGCAGTGCAAGTTCTAAGCGTCAGCTCGCTAAAAGGCGGAGTAGGTAAAACCACCATTGCCCTGGGCCTGGCTTCCGCTGCACTCAATAAGGGAATAAACACGCTTTTGATAGACCTCGACCCTCAAAGCGATGCCACCAGTGGCCTGGGAGCAGTTAGCCAATCGGGATTCTCGGTAGCAGAAGTTCTGCAATCCCCAAAGATTCAAAACATCAAAAAGGCGATTGTCGCCTCCCACTGGCATAAGGGCAGCAAGATGGATGTGATGGTGGGTAGCCCCCGCTCTTTGCTACTTGATAACCCGGCCCCCACGATTGCGGATGTCTGGAAATTAGAAGAGGTTCTGACCCTCATCGAAGACGATTATGACCTGGTCATAATTGACACCCCACCCTCAATAAACGCCCTAACAAGAACGGCATGGGTGGCATCGGATCGAGTCTTGATCGTTACTGAGCCCTCGCTCTACTCAGTAATCGCCGCAGACCGAGCTCGCAAAGCAATAAACGAAATCAGCGCCAAGCTGACCCCGAGACTTCAGCTTCTAGGGGTGGTGGTAAATCGCTATCGATCACAATCCAACGAGCACGAATACCGCATCAAAGAGCTTCGAGAAATGTTTTCAGAACAATTACTAATGCCATTTTTTGAGGAGCGGGCCGCTATTCAGCAATCCACCGGGGCCGCAAGGCCAATCCACTCCTGGCCAGCCGAAGGCGCACCAGAAGTAGCTCAGTCTTTTGACTGGCTGCTGGCGGGAGCGCTATCGAACATGACCCAAGGGATTCAAAGGCGAGACCGGGTTGGAATAGTTGGCCGAGCGACTCGGGGTCAATCCAGTCCCATTGCTGAACTCATTACTGGTGAAATAGAGATTGGGCCGCTTTCCAGAAAAGCCGCCCGAAAACAGAGTTTATTTAGGCGCTAAGAAATCTTGCGGGCTCGACGAGCAGCAAGCTCATCGGTTATTTGTGCCTCCTCGGCAGCAAAGTCAACCAGAGTCGCCTCAACTTCGCGCAATACCCGCCCAACAGCAATTCCAAATACGCCCTGGCCTTGGCCTAAAAGGTCGATAACCTCATCCTGGCTCGTGCACAAATAAACCCGGGCGCCATCGGACATCAAGGTCGTGTTAGATAAATCGCTCATTCCCGCAGCTTTTAGCTGCTCAACAGCAAGTCGGATCTGCTGCAACGAGACTCCGGTATCCAATAAGCGCTTTACAAGCTTCAGGACCAAAATATCCCTGAATCCATAGAGTCTTTGAGATCCTGAACCGGTCGCGGTCTGAATGCTTGGAATAACTAGCTGAGTGCGATCCCAATAATCTAATTGGCGATAAGAAATCCCGGCGGCGGCGGCGGCTGATGCCCCGCGATAGCCGATGTCAGTTGCCGGCAGGCCGTCAGTGAACAATAAATGTTCGTAGTCCATAGCCTTCTCCTTGTTTAAGACTTAATAAGTATTCCTTCAAGTTCTACTTTAAGGTTGCTGCTGAGTCTCGGCGTGTCGCGATTAGCTCTCGATTTCTTCGATTACTTCTGAAATCAGGTGCGAGCGGATTGCACCAAAACGCTCGGCAATTTCCCGAGCAATGTGGCCGGCTCGTGCCTGAGAATCCGGGGCTTTTTTTCGTATGATCGGCTCTGTTACACCGGTAATAATGCCCACTTCGCGCTCGGTTGCAGACTTGAGGCCCCGCAAGTGTCGGGGTTGGATGCCGAACTGCTCGAGACCCACCAGAGCGAAAGCAATCTCAACCTCGTGCGAAGAATGTGGCTGTGCGGCGAATAGCCCAAGTTCCGAACCTTCGCGAAACGCCTGATCGCTGATACCAGTTTCGGCCTTTAGCTGGTTGGTAGAAAACCTCTGTCCTCTTCGAAGCGAGGCAGGGCTAGCGATTGGCAGCAACGGCTGGCGGCCTGCGTCTAACTCGTCAAGGTGGTCTCGGATGACTTTGAGCGGAAGGTACTGATCTCTTTGCAGAGTCAAAACGATTCTCAATCGCTCAATCTGGTTTTCCGAATACTTTCGATATCCGGCTTCGGTCCTATCCGGAGTAATTAAACCTTGATCTTCTAGAAACCGAAGCTTTGAGGGGCTCAGTTCGCCAAAATCAGGCTTGAGAACAGCCAGGACTTGGCCGATCGTGTAGAGCTTTTGATGGTGCTGGATGCTGCGAACCGCAGACTCCATCACGCTTTATCACTCTCGGCAGAATAAAAAGTCATTCGAAATTTTCCAATCAATAATTCAGAGCCATCGGAGAGTTCGCAAGAATCGACTCTTGCACCATCGCAATAAGTTCCATTCATCGATCCCAGGTCCTTGACCCTAAAGTTCTTGCCGCTCCTATGGAACTCGGCGTGTTTTCTAGATACGGTGACGTCATCCAAAAAGATGTCGGCGTTTGGATGGCGTCCGGTCAATGTTAGATCTTGATCTAACAGAAACCGAGAACCGGCTGCCGCCCCCCTGCGCACAATCAACAGCGCTGAGCCAGATGGCAGCGCCTTGACAGCAGAAACTTCCTCTGGGCTCAGCTCATTGGGGTCTTGGGGTAATAAGTCCTCGGCAAATCGGGTAGTTTCATCACTGAAATTTTCCTTGGACATTAGCTTCTCCTCCCCCTGTCTCCACAACTTTAGAGGCTTTTTCTCGCGCTGGCAAAATCAATTCGTAGACCTGTTTTACGTAAATGAAACCAGCCCACCAGTAAAGCCCAATTCCCCAGTATGTGAAGCCCCATGCCAGCGGCAGGATGACAAAGTCCGCACTGGGCCAGATGTCGGCCATCAGCAGTAACGGGAGGGCGTATAGCAGTGCAAAGGTGCCCGCTTTGCCCAAGAAGTGAACCGGGAGAGGGCCATATCCGTGGGTGGCCAAAATCGGATAAACAATCAACAGCATTACATCGCGCGCGAGGATCACGACCGCAAGCCAAAGTGGAATAGTTCCATTAATAGTTAGACCAATAATTGAGGCAATTATGTAAAGCCGATCGGCAGCGGGATCCAAAACCTGCCCAAGCTTGGTCATTTGATTAAATTTTCGCGCAATTTGTCCATCGAGCCAGTCCGTTGCCCCGGCAAAGGTCAAAACAATCAGGGCCCAAACGTAGTGATCCCCCGATAGCAAAAGATAAAGGAACACCGGCACTAACAACAGTCTTAAAACGCTGAGCATATTCGGCAGACTGCGCAGCTCACTCAAAACGCTCATTCCCCGAGTCTAGCCAGTCCCCCTAGAAAATAAGGCTTGGCTCGCCTGTGATCAAACGAGCCTCACGCTTAGCTCTCCGACACAGAGTTCCAGTAATCAGGGCCTCCGAGTTTTTCTATAAGCGGCCAAAAAAACAAAAACCCAGATGCACTTTTTGGGTTGGATTGGAAAAGAGCTCATTAAAGACTTGTGGGCCAAGGGTTCGCCCGGGCCCACAAGTGTTCCTACTTATTTGTTACTTGATGACGGTAATTCTGCCGTCAGTCTTGAGTGCGGTCACCTTGCCGGCGGCCAAATCAGCCCTCAGCCCATCGGTGAAGACATCGACCAACAAATCGCGAACCTGCTGGTTGGCGGGATTGAACTGGGTGTACCCGTCGCCGCCGTAAACCAAGAAGTCCAGCGTTGCGATGCTGTAGCTCTTGGTGTCCTTGGGAATCAAGGTTCCATCAGTTTTGGTGACTGAAACGATACGAGATCCAGCAGCCTTGGTTGAATCGAACGAGAACTTAAAACCAGAGATCTGAGGGAATCGTCCGTCGTTCGGGTAGTTCGATACTCCGTTTTCTAACGCTGCCCAAAGACCAGCACCAGTAACCATTACGGTGCTAATGGAGTTCCCGAAAGGGAAAACCGTATAGGCGTCACCGAGGGTGACATCAAATGGCCCGACAGTCTCGGCTCCTGCTGGTCGGCGTAAAGACGAGTCAGCTGGCTTATAGTTTCCCGCCGGGAAAGTGTCCCTTATTCCACCACCATTTAGAAGGGCAAGATCAACCCCGTACTTAGCGCGAACTAAATCGGCCGTGAAGCTTCCAAGAGCTGCCTCTCCGGATCTCTCAACCGCAGGCCTTCCGCCGCGAGGCGAGAGGTCCGCTACAGTGCCAATTTTGACATCCATCTTCGCGTTGAGTTTGTCTTTATAGCTGGTAACCATTGCGGTAACCGCAGCGTTTGGGATAAGGCTTTCAACATCGACTTTACCAATGAACTCAACCGATGAGCCGAGAACTTTATTTGCCTTTGTGTCAACGCAAAGCTGCGTGCGGGTGTATTCCGCACCCGAGTTCTTGACCATTGCAGTTGTTACGCCACTAACTATGGAGCCGAACTGCTGGTGCGAGTGGCCACCATAAACTGCCGCAACACCCTTGAGGTCCTCGGCAAAACCGATCAGCGGGCCTAGTGCTTTACCGCCAAGGTTCTGGTTCCAGCCCTCGTGAATCAGGGCAACAACCAGGTCAGCGCCTGCGGTCATTGCTGCATCCACAGCCTTCTGGGCCTTGGCAACATCCGGTTGAATCACAATCTCAGAAGAGACGCCGGCGTAAGTGAAGTCTAGATTTCCGGGGAAGACCTGCTCCACTGTCTGAGAGGTGTTAATGCCTATTACGCCAACTTTTACCCCGCCGCGCTCGATGATGGTGTAACTCTGGGCACGCTTCTCGTTCGAAGCCTTTAGGCCTTTGAGTGAGCTGTAGTTACTAACGATCCACTTAAAGTCGGAGTAGCGAATCATTTCTCTTAGGTGCTGCGTGTTGCGATCGTGCTCGTGGTTACCAAAGGTTGAGACATCTAGCTTCATACCGTTTAGGGCCCTGATTGTGGGAAGCTCGCCAAACTGAGAGCTGATTGGAGGCGCTGCGCCGAAATTGTCGCCCGATGAGAGCGTCAAAGTGGCTTTAGATAAGTTGCGATCCGACTCAAAGGCTGCCGCCAAACCTGCGGCTCCGATTGCGGTTCTGCTCGCCTCTAATGCACCGTGAAAATCACTAAGTTGCAGCAGCTGAACATTTTTTAGGTCGCTGGAAGCCAGGCTATTTGCTTTGACCGTTCCAGTGGAGGCCTTTAAGTCAGAGAAACCGTATGCGTTAACCGCTTGAACAGTGACCGTCATAGCCTCTTTAGTCAGCGCTGGCAAAAGTGCACTGCGAGCATTTGGGCCCACGATAATCGGACAGCTGCCCGGGCCTCCTGAAATTACATAGTTGGTGATTGGCGGAGAACCTTGCGCCCCCCGCCAGTAGACCATTAAGCCACCATCGGCTTGAATAACAGTTACGGCAACTGGTGCAGTTGGAACTGCATACGTCTCAGCTGAGACGGCGGGGGTGCCCAATGCTAGGGCACCGATTAGTAGCGCAGCTAAAGCTGCGAGGCCGACCTTGGGTCGGCGTTGACCTGTGAGTTTCATGAGAGAAAAAGTACACTTAAAATCAACAATAAATCACTCAGAAAGCACAATGACATCAATCTCAACCTGAGCTTGAGAGTTGGCTAATTGGAACTATTCCCAATAAACCATGGTCGTTGGTAGGCTTAAGGTTCGTTGGTCGCTTTTGATTCGCGACAACTAACCCCCCTTGGAGTAATAAATGATTGGCGTGCGCGACCTTGAGATTCGCATTGGACCGCGAATCTTGATGCACGGGGTCAATTTTCGGGTAGACAAGGGTGACAAGGTTGGCCTTGTTGGTAGAAACGGCGCCGGCAAAACCACACTCACTAAGATTCTTGCCGGCGACGGGCAGCCCTCCCAGGGCTTCGTTGATCGCCAGGGCGAGATCGGATATCTACCTCAAGACCCCAGAAGTGGGGACCCGGAAGAGTTAGCTCGAACCAGAATTCTAAATGCCCGAGGGCTGGGATCACTCATTGAAAAAATGACCCGGGCTACCGAAGAAATGGGCAGCTCAGACCCAAGCATTTCCGAAACCGCAATGAACAACTACGCCAAGTTTGAGGAGCGCTTTCAGAACGCCGGAGGCTATGCCGCAGAGGCTGAAGCTGCGGCTATCGCAGGAAGTCTTAACCTCAAAGGCGGAATCCTAGATCAGCCCCTAAAGACTCTCTCTGGTGGTCAGCGCAGGCGCATCGAACTTGCCAGGATTCTTTTTTCGGACGCACAAACCATGATTCTGGATGAGCCAACTAACCACCTAGATGTTGACTCCGTTGTTTGGCTCAGGGAGTTTCTTAAAAACTACAAGGGTGGTCTGATTGTTATTAGCCACGATGTAGACCTGGTCGAAGATACTGTGAATCGCGTGTTCTACCTAGATGGTAACCGAACCGTGATTGACATCTACAACATGGGTTGGAACCAATACAAAAAGGCTCGCAACACCGACGAGGAACGCCGCAAACGCGATCGCTCAATCGCCGAGAAAAAGGCCAGCACCTTGCAGCTCCAGGCCGCCAAGTTCGGAGCCAAGGCCTCGAAAGCAGTTGCCGCCAAGCAAATGGTTCGCCGAGCTGACGCTCTTCTAAATTCGCTCGAAGATGTCAGAGACGTGGAGCGAGTAGCCAAGATCAAGTTCCCAGACCCAGCCCCTTGCGGTCGCACTCCACTGATGGCCGAAAATCTTTCGAAGAGCTACGGCTCACTTGAGATCTTCACCGCTGTAGACCTCGCTATCGATAGGGGTTCAAAGGTTGTAATCATCGGGCTAAACGGTGCCGGCAAAACCACTCTGTTGCGAATTTTGGCAGGGGTGGATAAGCCTGACACCGGGCACCTAATCGAAGGTCACGGCGTGAAGGTCGGCTATTTTGCTCAGGAGCATGAGACCCTAGATGTTAATCGAACCGTGTTGCAGAACATGCAGGATGCGGCTCCGCAGATTCCAGACACCGATGCCAGAAAAGTATTGGGATCATTTTTGTTCACCGGTGACGATGTAAATAAGCCCGCAGGTGTGCTATCTGGTGGAGAAAAAACCAGACTGGCCCTAGCTTCACTAGTGGTCTCTTCTGCAAACGTTTTGCTTTTGGATGAGCCAACCAACAACCTCGACCCCGCCAGTCGCGAAGAGATATTGAGCGCGCTGTCAACTTTTAAGGGTGCTGTTGTTTTGGTCTCTCACGATGTGGGAGCAGTCAGGGCCTTGAATCCTGAGCGGGTGCTAATCCTGCCTGATGGCGATGAGGATCACTGGAACGAAGGCTATGCGGACCTTATTTCATTGTCTTAGTCAGATTTGTCGGGATGACAGGATTTGAACCTGCGGCCCCTTGACCCCCAGCCAAGTGCGCTACCAAACTGCGCTACATCCCGCTAAAAACTAGCTCTCTTAGTCTATTGATGAATTCGACGCTCAAGCATTATCACGCCAATAATCAGAGCAGCCCCAAGACCAAACGCGACCAATACTGCACTTAGATCGGTGATTTGGGTGAAGTTTTTTGCCTCATCTTGCCAAGGCCACAATGCCCTAAGCGATCCCAGCATTAAGCCAGTCATTGCCACCAAGGTCATTCGTCTTTTGTTATTTAAAAGCCAATTCAGGCCCGAAGCAAAACTGGCTAGACCCAAGATTGCGCCTAAGACAAATAGGCCTAAATAACCAAAATCCAAGTCATTCACCGCGCTGATAGTTGGCGCATACATACCCAGCGCTAAAAGAAAAAACGAGCCAGAGACTCCAGGCAAAACTAGCGCGCAAACCGCGATTGCGGCCGCTCCAACAATCGCAAAGCCGCTCGGGTTGGAGGCTTCCATTACCGGGAGTGAGGTCAAGGCAAATGCGGCCAAGGCGAACACTCCCGCAATCAGATAATCCTTGAGCTTCCATCGCCTGGTGGCCATTGAAAATGGCACATAGATCGAAGCCGCAATCATGCCGGAGAAGACCGCTCTAGAAAGCTCTGGGTAATTAGAAAGAAGCGGCTCTAAGACTGCGGCTGCTGAAAAAATTGCCAGCACCATCCCAATTAAAAGCGGAACCAAAAGCGCAACGTCAATTTTCTTGAACTCGATCAGCGCGGATTTCGGCTTGAATCTAATTAGCCAAATCAAACCCTGGACTGTGGCAGCGGCGGATCCGATGATTCGATCGTAGACTCCGGTAACCAGTGCCAAGGTGCCGCCCGATACCCCGGGAATTACCTCGGCGGTGCCAATCAGAAAACCCCTAAGTGCGCTCAGTAGGTGCTGAAACATTTATTACTACTTGCCGCGCTTGCGGCGCTCCCTGACGCGAACTCCAATTTCAAGCGGACTTCCTTCGAAGCCATAAGTCTCGCGGAGCTTACGAATAATAAACCTGCGATAACCGGCTTCGATGAATCCCGATGCGAATAATACGAACTTTGGTGGCCTTGATGCGGCTTGAGTACCAAACAGAATCCTCGGTTGTTTTCCGCCACGAATCGGATGGGGAGTTGAGGCCTGAAGTTCTTGAACAAAGGCATTGAGCTTGCCGGTTGGAATGCGCTGTTCCCAGGACTCTAAAGCGAGCTCAAGGGCTGGAACCAGCTTCTCGAGGTGGCGCCCGGTTAGGGCTGAGATGTTAACCCGCGGAGCCCAATCAACGTGAGCTAGGTCCCGGTCAATTTCCTTTTCGATGTAAATACGTCGCTCTTCATCGAGCATGTCCCACTTATTGAAAGCCAGTACTAGAGCCCTACCCGAATCAAGGGCCAACTGCACGATTCTGATGTCGGCCTCACTAATTGGCTCGGTGACATCAAATAAAACGACCGCTACTTCAGCGCGCTCTAAAGCAGCAGCTGTCCTCAGCGCTGCGTAGAAGTCCGCGCCAATTACTCGATGAAGCCTTCTTCTGATTCCGGCAGTATCAATAAAACGCCAAATCTTTCCTGCAATCTCGACTTGTTCGTCTACCGGGTCACGGGTTGTTCCAGCTAGATCACTAACCACGGCGCGATTGGTGCCGGTGGCCTTATTTAGAAGCGAAGACTTTCCAACATTCGGGCGGCCAATTAGAGCCACTCGACGTGGCCCAGAGTATTCATCCTTAGCGATGTTGGATTTTTCGGGAAGGATCTTGAGGGCGGCATCCAAAAGATCCGCCACTCCCCTGCCGTGCAGGGCAGAAACTGGATAGGGCTGACCTAGGCCTAGTGACCAAAGCGCGGCAGCCTCGGCCTCAAGGTGATAATCGTCAATCTTGTTGGCCACCAAAAACACCGGCTTTCCGGATGCACGAAGCATCTTTACCACCCGCTCGTCTGAGGAGGTTGCCCCAACTAGGGCGTCCACCACAAATAAGACCGCGTCAGCTAAATCGACTGCGATTTCTGCCTGTTCGGCCACCGCAGCATCTAGACCCATGGCACCGTGCTCCCAGCCACCGGTGTCAACCAGGGTAAGTGCCCTGCCGTTCCAATCCGCCTTATAGGAAACTCGGTCACGGGTTATGCCAGGCTTATCTTCGACCACCGCTTCGCGGCGACCCAAGATCCTATTCACTAAAGCGGATTTGCCAACGTTTGGTCTTCCGACAATCGCTAGCACCGGGGGCGCTGGGTTGTATCTCGGGGTTGAATCATCGTCCAGCGCAAGACCTAGCAGCGCGAGGTCTTCTTCTTCGAGCTCGTAGTCTTCGAGCTCTTCTCTTAAAATTTCCGTTCTAGCCAGATAAATTTCTGGGTCAAATTCTTCAGCCATGCTTTTTTGCCTCAATCACTTCTAGCACCTTTTGGACGCTACCTTCGAAATCCAAATTGGTAGTGTCGAGTAATTCAACGCCGAGTGCGGGCGTCATAAAATCAACGACTTTTGAATCGCTCATGTCTCTTTGGGCCAGATTCTCGGCAGACTCAGTCTGCTCCAGGCCCCTTCTTTTCATTCGCACTTCTTCTGAAGCGGTTAGCAGTATTCTAATCGCTGCATTGGGGGCAACAACAGTGGTGATATCTCGACCCTCCACAACAATGCCCGCTAGATCGCAAGACAGGATTCTCGCCCTTGCATCGGAATTCTGGAATTTTCGAATTATCAGGTTCCGCGCAATTGGCCCCACCGCCTTGGCGATTGCTTCAGTTCGAATCAAATCGGTAACGTCTTGGTCGTTGAGAAAAACGTTTTGAACCTCAGGATTGATCGAGATTCTGTAATCAAAAGATTCAGTCAAATTCTCGGGCAGCACTCCTGGGTTATTTAGGACGTGGATCGCAAAAGCTCGGTAACCGGCACCGGTGTCAAGATAACCAAAACCTAGCCGGGTTGCCACGGCCTTACTAACACTTGATTTTCCCGATCCGGCCGGGCCGTCGATTGCCACGACAAACCCTGTCACTAGACCAACCGCCAGCCATTTTCGGAAAGTTTTTCAACCAAGCGACCAGCGGACTCGGGCATTACTTGGAGCTCCACCAAACCAATTGCCGCGCCAGGCGAGTGCTCGAGCTTGAGGTCCTCGATGTTGACACCGATCTCGCCAATAAACATAAGCAATCCGGCTAATGCTCCTGGCGAGTCGTCAATAACTACGGTCACAAGCTGATACTCGAGGAACTTACCACCGTGCTTGCCGGGTATCTTGGAAACCCCACGATTGCCGGCATCCAAAATCGTGTGAACCTTTGCCAAGGCGCCAACCTCATCAAGATTCGAAATGCTTGCAACCAGTTGATTCAAATCTGATTGCAAACCCACCAGAAGTGGCAAAATCTGCCCAGCATTTTGGCTAATTATCTGAATCCACAAATCGGCGTCGCTTGATGCAATGCGAGCCGTGTCGCGCAATCCCTGACCAGCCAGATTTAACTGCTCCTCAGAACCCGAAAGAAGTCTGGCAGCCAGTAAAGATGAAAGAAGTTGCGGCAAATGCGACACCAGCGCCACCGCTGAATCATGCTTTTCAACACTCAGCTCAATTGGCAATGCTCCGATTCGATTCGCGGCATCCCTAATTAGGGAAACTGCTAGCGAGTCGTTATCGACTCTCGGTGTTATTACCCAAGGTCTGGCAAAAAATAAATCCGCCCGGGCCGAACCGGGCCCACCTTTTTCCCGACCAGCCATCGGGTGAGAGCCTACGTATCTTGCAAGCGCGGCGGAATCGACCTGGCTGGCGACTTCTTCCAAAATGAAAGACTTGACGCTGGCAACATCGGTCACGATTGCTCTAGGGTATTTTTTTAGCTGATCGACAACCGCTTGGGCAGTGATGTCCGGTGGCACGCACACAAACACCAAGTCGGGTTCTTCAAAAGGCCGAACACCTGCGCCGTATTCGATGGCAAGCCTCTGGTTGGCCTTGGATAGGTCTTCGATACCCGGAACCACACCTTGCCGGGATAGTGCCAGGCCAAGGCTGGTGCCCAATAGCCCTGCCCCAATAATTAGTACTTTTGGTTCGCTCACTGCGCTAAATCGGTCCTTAGACCGCTGGCTCCACGAAGATAGATATGCTGAATTTCGCTGCGGGACTTCGGGGTTTCAGCGTGAATCATCAGCCGAATTACTCTTGGCATCGCGCCTTTGACATTCATCTCTACGCTGCACATCAGAGGCACATCCCCGAGGCCCAGCTCCCTTGCCGCGAGCGCCGGAAACTCGCTCACAACATCCGGTGTTGCAGTGAACCAGATAGAGATTAGATGTGCCATCTCTAAATCGTTCTCGTGCAAAACCTTAGTGACCAATTCGGCAGTTAATTGCAAAAGGTGGCTGCGCTCATCTTGGTCAAGCTGGATTGCGCCGCGAATCGCTCTAACCGCCATTACCGCCTCTTTCTAGCCTTTTCCGAAGATTGCGCCGCTTCCATCAGCGAACTAACCTCCAGCTTACCCAGCTCACGATATTGACCCGGCTTGAGATTCCCTAACCTGAGAGGCCCGAAGCTTTTTCTGGTGAGATCTAACACCGGGAAGCCGATTTCTTCAAACATTCGACGCACAACCCGATTTTTGCCAGAGTGCATTGATAGCTCCACCAAAGATGACTGCTCGTTTTGGTCTACAACCTTCGCCGCATCAGCTTTTGATAAACCATCCTCCAGCTTGACCCCCTCGGTGAGCTTGGTCATCTCCGCTCGAGTTATTTGACCCCGTACTTTGGCGAAATAGACCTTCTGCACTCCAAAAGATGGGTGCGCCAGTTGATTGGCCAACTCTCCGTCATTTGTCATGAGTAAAATACCCGTGGTCTCAGAGTCGAGTCTTCCAACGTTGAAGACCCGATCGAAACCAAGGAAATAATCGGCTAAACAGGGCCGACCATTTTCATCCTTCATAGTCGAAACAACTCCACGGGGCTTATGAAAAGCGATATAAACCCGATCCGGGTCCATCTGGATCGGGCGACCGTCTACCGAAACCATGTCCTCTAAAGGATTGATTCGACTACCCAACTCGGTTACAACCTTGCCGTTAACCCTCACCTTGCCCTTGACGATCAGTTCTTCGGATGCTCTTCTGGAGGCGACACCTGCGGCAGCAAGTGCCTTTTGGAGTCTTACTCCCTCATTTTCAATCAATGTCATCCTGACCTGGTAGATATGGGCTCACTAAAGGTAGTTCTTCCAATGAGTTTATTCCTAGCACTTCTAATAAAAGATCAGTCGTGCCAAACATGGCGGCGCCGCTGTCGCTATCAAGATAAAGCTCGGTGATTAGGCCTCGAGATAAGAGCGTACGCACCACGGAGTCTACGTTTACTCCTCGGATTGAGGAAACCTGCCCGCGCGCCACCGGCTGCCGGTATGCAATCACTGCCAAAGTCTCAAGGGCAGCCTGGGATAGCTTCGCGGGGTTTTCATTTGCCACCAGTTGCTTGACCGCCCAGTCGTGCTCGGTCCTCACATAAAGCCTAAAGCCGCCGCCAACCTCACGAATCTCAAAGCCCCGACCGAGGCCATTATTAGCCTGCTCGTATTCCACCCTGAGAGCCTCTAGCTCTTCTCGAACCGCATTTATTGGAACCTCTAGGGCGCCCGCTATTGTGATTATGTTCAGCGGGGTCTCTGCGACCGTGAGTATCGCCTCTAATCCTGCACGCAGCTGATAATCAGTCATCGAACTCCGATCCCAACTGGGCTAGCTGATCCATGTCAAAGGCGTCATCAACCCAAACCACGGTGAAATCCGCGAATGCTTCAGGCTGCGAAAAAGAAGCCGAACCCATGCGGTAAAGCTCCAGTAGACCCAAGAACCTTGCTACGAGCTCACTGCGATCTTTGGTTCCTAGCATTAGCTCTCTAAATCTCGCAGAGCCAGTTTTACGAAGCAGCTCCACCATGATTCGGGCCTGCTCTCTAATGCTTACTTTGGGAGCGTGTAAGTGGGTTAGCTCCACCCCGAGAATTGCCACAGGCAAAAATGCCAGTTCTGCAATCTTCGCGAACTCGCCAAGTTCGGTAGTCCATCTCAGCTCTGGTCGCGCTTTTCTGAAACGATCCTCCAGTCGAACCTCTCGAGGAATCCGGCCCGACTCGATTTCCAGCGATGTGGAAAACCAGCTCGCAATCTCCTTGAACGCCCGATACTGCAAAAGCCTCGCGAATAGTAGGTCTCTTGCCTCGAGCATTGCCACATCCTCGGCATCCACCACCTCGCCCTGTGGCAAAAGGCTGGCAATCTTTATGTCTAAAAGGGTCGCGGCGATCACTAGAAATTCACTCGCGCTATTAATCTCTGCCTTAGCATCGAGCTTTCTGACGTAGTTCAGAAACTCCTCGGTGACCTTCGAAAGCGAGATCAGGGTGATATCGAGCTCGTGCTTACCAATCAGCCGAAGCAGTAGATCAAAAGGGCCCTCAAAATTGGCTATCTGGAGCTGAAAATCGATTTCAGATTCAAGCTGCACTGCCACGCGCAACCAGCTCTCTGGCCACTCGTCGGTACGCCTCGGCGGCATCGGAATTGGGGGCGAATGTCGTAATTGGCTTTCCGGCCACAGTGGCGTCTGGGAACTTTACGGTGCGGTCCACCGCAGTGTCGAAGACCTCGCCCGGGAATGCTTCTTGCAAGCGCTCCAAGACCTCTCGGGCGTGCAGGGTGCGGTTATCGTGCATGGTGGGAATCAAGCCGTCCAAAGTCAAGCTGGGGTTGGTGCGGGCCTTGACCTTTTCGATGGTCTGGACCAAAAGTGCCACTCCCCGCAGGGCAAAAAACTCAGTCGCCATGGGAATCAAAACCCCATGGGCTGCAGTTAGCGCGTTTACGGTCAAAAGCCCAAGCGACGGTTGGCAATCGATAAATATCACGTCGTATTCGTTTTTGACCTTGGCCAAAATGCCGTCCAGAATTCTCTCTCTACCCATTTCGGTCACAAGGTTCATTTCCGCAGCCGATAGGTCAATGTTTGCCGGAATAATATCTAGATTTTCAATCTGGGTCTTTTGAATGGCAGTGTGTGGGTCGACCCCGACGTTCATCATCAACTCGTAAATGGTTGGTGCATCCTGGTAGTCAGCCGCTAGGTTCACGCTTAGGGCGCCCTGGGGATCAAAATCAACCACGAGAACTTTGCGACCGTACTCCGCAAGAGAGGCTGCCAGATTAATTGTGGTGGTAGTTTTCCCTACCCCACCTTTTTGATTGCACATAGCAATAATTCGAGCCGGGCCATGCTGCTTTAGCGCTGCCGGAACGGGGAATACCTTTTCAGAAAGGAACATCGGTACCTCCAGTTGATTGTGGCTAAATACTACCGCTGAGCGCGTGGATGCGCAGCGTGGTAGGCCTTCCTGAGTGTGTCAATAGTCACCATTGTGTAAATCTGTGTCGTGGCCACTGAAGCGTGGCCGAGTAGTTCCTGCACCACCCTGACATCGGCTCCACCTTCAATCAGATGAGTAGCAAAACAATGCCTCAAGGTATGGGGAGACACCTCAAGCTGACATGCCCTACCGGCTTTTTGAATAACCCCCCAAATGCCCTGCCTAGAAAGCCGGCCCCCACGTTGATTTAGAAATAATGCTGGCAATCCAGCTTTTTTGTTTAATAACGGTCTAGTTCGAATCAGGTAAGCATCCAAGGCTCTCGAGGCATACGAGCCGATCGGAACAATTCGTTCCTTCGCGCCCTTGCCTCTGACTCTCAGAAGGCCGCTACTCACTATTTCATCAAGGTCTAAATCGACTATTTCACTGACCCGAGCTCCGGAGGAATACATCAGCTCTAAGATTGCGCGGTCGCGCAGCCCAATCGGGTCAGCCATTTCATCCGTTGGTTCGGGTCCACTGGCAGCTAAGAGTTTGAGAACCTGGTCTTGACTGAGCGCTTTCGGAAGTCGCATCGGGAGCTTTATCGGCCTCAGCCGCGCTGTCGGATCGTCAGTTCTAATTTCCTCGAGCACCAAAAACCTGTGAAATCCTCTTATTGCGGCCAAAATGCGAGCACAGCTAGTCGCCTTTAGTCCGGATTCACCCAAAGAAACCGCGAAATCTTGCAGAAGCTCGGCAGTTACGCCCTCGACCGACACGCTCAGCCGATTCAAAAATCCGAAGTACTTGGCGAGGTCATTTTTATAAGCAGCCAAAGTGTTCTTACTCAAACCGCGCTCCACGGTTAGATGCCGCAAATATTTATCTAGCGGCTGCAAGTGCTAGCTCTCGTCGAAGAGTTTTTGCTGCTTTTGGCGCTCTAGAGCCGCTTTTACCAATCCGTGAAACAAAGGGTGAGCGTTAGTTGGACGAGACTTGAACTCAGGGTGAGCCTGGGTTGCAACGTAATAAGGGTGCACGTTTTTTGGAAGCTCGACGTATTCGACCAGAGTGCCGTCTGGAGAAGTTCCAGAAAATACCAGCCCGGCCTCCGAAATCTGATCACGATACTGGTTATTGACCTCGTAGCGGTGGCGATGGCGCTCAAGTGCTGATTCCGATTGGTAGGCATTTGCCACAATCGAACCCGCAGTCAATTTAGCCTCGTATACCCCAAGCCGCATGGTGCCGCCCATATCCCCCGAAGCCAAAACATCGACCTGCTCGGCCATGGTTGCGATTACGGGATGCTCAGCGTTTTGCTCAAATTCACTAGAGGTCGCACCCTTTATTCCAGCCACGTTTCTCGAATATTCAATCACCATGCACTGGAGTCCCAAGCAAAGCCCCAGGGTTGGAATCTGGTTTTCTCGAGCAAATTTGAGCGCCCCGAGTTTGCCCTCAATTCCCCTTATGCCAAAGCCTCCAGGGACACAAATTGCATCCAAATCAGCCAACTGGTCGCGAGCGCCGCCTTGGGTTTCACAATCATCTGACTTAATCCAGCGAATCGAAACCTTCGTGTTTTCGGCAAACCCACCGGCTCGGAGTGCTTCTGTCACAGAGAGGTAGGCGTCCGGTAGGTCTATGTACTTGCCAACTAAGCCGACAGTGATTTCATGCTTTGGATCATGGACCGCGTCTAGAACTGGTTGCCAGTGAGACCAGTCCACTTCGCCACACACTAAGCCAAGCTTGCGGATGATGTAGGTGTCTAGACCCTCGGAGTTGAGAACTTTTGGAATGTCATAGATTGAATTGGCATCTGCCGCGGTCACAACGGCCTCACGATCCACGTCACACATCGAAGCAATCTTGTTCTTAATTGAATCAGGCAGCTCGCGATCGGCACGGCAAACAATCGCATCGGGCTGAATACCCAGCGAGCGAAGCATGGCAACCGAGTGCTGGGTTGGCTTGGTCTTGAGTTCCCCGGATGGCTTCAGATAGGGAACCAAGGTGACGTGAACGAAAAATACGTTATCGCGACCGATGTCTTGTCTCACCTGCCTAGCGGCTTCCATGAAGGGTTGGGATTCAATGTCTCCGACAGTCCCACCGATTTCAGTAATTATCACATCCGGAACCGGGTCTTGATCTGCCTGCAAGCGCATTCTGCGTTTTAGCTCGTCGGTTATGTGAGGAATCACCTGAACCGTGTCGCCGAGATACTCGCCGCGACGCTCTTTGGCAATCACGGTTGAATAAGCCTGGCCAGTGGTGACATTGGCTGCAGCGTTTAGATTGATGTCTAAAAAGCGCTCATAGTGGCCGATATCAAGATCTGTTTCGGCACCGTCTTCGGTGACATAGACCTCGCCGTGCTGAAAAGGATTCATCGTTCCCGGGTCAACGTTGAGATAGGGGTCTAGTTTCTGCATAACAACCGAAAGGCCACGGGCTCTAAGAAGGTTTCCCAGCGAGGCGGCGGTCAAACCTTTACCTAATGAGGAGGCGACGCCTCCGGTAACAAAGATATGTCTTGGAGTTTGAGCAGGTTCAGCCATGGAATCTGAATCTATCAGCGATTTGCCTGCCATTTATCAGTGACACGAAACTTTGCTAGTTAGTTTGCAAAAGCTCCCTGGCGTGCTGAATTGCAACCGCAGAATCTGGGCTTCCGGAGAGCATTCTTGCCAACTCCACCTCGCGATCGTGGCCAAAAAGCTCATTCACCGAAGTTGCGGTGAATTCTCCGGCGGAGTTTTTTGACACCAGAAGTTGATGGTCCGCAAATGCGGCGACCTGGGCTAGGTGGGTAACTACGATCACCTGCGTGGTTTCAGATAGTTTCTTTAACCTTCGCCCTAATTCCACTGCCGCTTGGCCGCCAACGCCCGCGTCGACCTCATCAAAAACCATCGTGGGAAGCGTGTTCGACTCTGCCAACACCAGCTCAATAGCTAGCATGATTCTTGATAGCTCCCCACCCGAGGCGCCCTTACCTAAAGGTCTAGGTTGGGCTCCTGGATGAGAGCTGAGTAGAAACTCGATTGAATCTTTGCCAGTTGCTTCAAACTCGGCCAATTCGCCAACCGAAATGACCAGCGCTGCGCCACCCATGGCAAGCTGCGAAAGCTCCACGCTTACCAAATTGCTAAGGCGTTCACTCGCAGAAATTCTGGCTTTAGTCAAATCGTGAGCTGCTTCAGCAAGCTCTGAGAGCTTCGCCGCAAGCTGCTTTTCTAAATGCTCTAGCTGCTCGTCAGAGGAATCTAAATTCAATATTTGCCCTCGAAGTTCTGGCAAGCTCGCAACGAGCTCATCGCAACTCCTACTGTGCTTGCGCTCCAATGCAATCAGCTCCGCCCTTCTGGCCAAGAACTTCTGCAATAAAGAGGGGTCGGCATCAAGGTCAGCTAGGTAGGAGGATAGGTCTGCGGCAACCTCGCCAGCGAGCATTCCAATCTCCTTGAGTCGCTCGCCCAGCGCGAGTAAAATCGGGTCATTGGAGGACTCGAGGGCCTTGCGAGCCGCTGCGGCAAGGGACATGACATCAGAGTTTGTATCAGAGCTCAGAGCATCATGGGACTTATCGGCTGCCTCGCGAAGCGACTCCACATTTCCCAGACGCTCAACTTTTTCTGAGAGTTCACCAAGCTCCCCGATAAATGGATCAAGTGCTTCGATGTCGAATATCAGTTCTCGAAGTTTCGCAAGCGCCACTTGCTCCTCGGCACTACTGCCTCGCATCCGCTTTAGCTGAGAAGCTATGGCTTTATGGCTTGAATAATTTGCCGAGTAGGAACTAAGCGCCTTGGCTAGCTCAGCTCCCCCAAAGGCATCTAGTGCTCCACGCTGAGCGCCCTGAGAACGCAAGCGCAGTTGATCCGATTGTCCGTGAACAGTGACAAGTTGATCAGCAATTAAAGACAAAACAGAAATCGGGACCGAGGCACCAGAAATTGCCGCCTTGGACCTGCCATCCTGTGAAACCGTTCGATTCACGATCAGCTCACCCTCGGACAGATCAGCACCAAGATCGGCGAGTTGCTCAGAGAGTGCCCTGTCCACTCCGAACCAACGCCCCTCGGCAAAAAGCGCGCTCTCGCCATTGCGAACCGAGCCGGAGTCGGCTCGCCCGCCAAGTAGAAGATTCAGGGCAGTTAAAACCATGGTTTTCCCTGCACCAGTCTCCCCTGTCAGTGCGGTAAAACCCGAGGAAAGATTCAACTGCGCCGAACTGATTACCCCTAAGTTTCTTATAGAAATTGACTCAATCAATTCGGAGCCTCCGGGCCCCTCCAGCCAACAACTGGCAGGGCGAATTTTCTTACCAAGCGATCCGTGAAGGGAGCATCGCTAAGCACAATCATTGGAATTGAGGTGTCCGATTTGTAGACCTCAACCCGAGATCCAGGGCTCAAATCAAAGCTGCGCCTGCCATCACACCACATCACCCCGGCACTGACACTTCGAGCAAGAACCTCGACGGCAATCTCCGTATTCGTGCCCAAGACAAGTGGCCTTGCAAATAGAGCGTGTGCGCTTAGCGGCACAAGCAGAAGCGCGTCCACATTTGGCCAGACAACCGGTCCTCCAGCACTAAAAGCGTAAGCCGTGGAGCCGGTGGGGGTAGAGACCAATACTCCATCACAGCCAAAAGCCGCGAGTGGACGACCGTCGACCTCCATGACCACCTCAAGGACTCGCTCTCGAGCACTTTTTTCGACCGTTACCTCATTTAGCGCCCAAGACTTGAAGACCTCAACGCCTAAGACCATTACCGAAACTTCAAGGGCGACTCGGTCTCGCACCTCATAATTTTTTTGGGAAAGGGCGGAGATTGCCGCGTCCAGTCCACTGAGTTCAGCCTCCGCCATGAAGCCGACGTGCCCGGTATTGATTCCAAGTATGGGAACATTTTTCCCGAAAGTTAGCTCGGCGGCTCTAAGGATGCTCCCGTCGCCGCCAAGGACCACAACTGCTTCGAGTTTCTGGGAACCGTATTCAACTTGAGACTCAATCTCGGCCCCTTGTGACTGGAGCCTGGCGAGCTCACCGGGTTCAAAAATGCAGCTCAGGCCATTGGCGGCAAGCAGCTGACAGACATCGGAAACTAAGCTCGCCTGCGACTGCGATTGAGCGTTTGTGACTAAAAGGATGTTGCGGCTCATTTGCCCTTGGCCAACCTCTCAATTTCTTTAGACCATTGTTGCCGATTATTTTCTCTATTAGGCGTTATCCACAACAAGAACTCAACGTTTCCGTGAGTCCCTTTTAGGCTAGAAGTAGTCAATCCGGAGATTTCATACCCCAACTGCACAGCGTTATCTGCGACTTGAGACATTGCCCTGGCCTTCTCTCGCCAGTCAGTAACTATCCCATTGGCGCTAAGCGAGTGTTTTCCCACCTCAAATTGTGGCTTCACCAAAAGCACCATTGGCGCTTTTGGTGCCAATTCCGCTAGCTGGCAAAGCACGAGTGTCAGAGAAATAAAGCTAAGGTCTGCGACCACTAATGAAAAATCAAGACTTCTGCCAGCGAGATCTTTTAGCGACTCGGGGGTTAGGTCGCGAAGATTGCACCCCTCAAGAGAAATAACTCGCTCGTCATTTCTCAATTCAGGAACCAGCTGGTCGTGGCCGACATCCACCGCAACAACCCCAATTGCCCCCCGCTGCAAGAGCACCTGAGTGAAACCACCGGTTGATGACCCAGCGTCAAGGCACCAGCCGGACGGAGTCACTCCAAACTCAATCAGAGCCTCGGCGAGCTTCTGTCCCGCTCTAGAAACATAGTCAGCGCCCTCTGTCAAAGAGACAAGGTCAGACTCTTCGATTTTTGCAGAAGACTTTGTTGCCAACTTCCCGTTGACCTCAACTCTGTTCTGCGAGATTAGCTGCGCAGCCTGAGACCTGGATCGAGCAAGGGATCTCACAACAAGCTCAATATCCAATCGCTCAGCCAATTAGTTGAGCAATTCTTCGATGCGCGAGATTACCTCACCGAGCGCCTCAATCTGGGCTTGCGGCTCCAAGCCGTCAATGACCTTGATCTGGTTCAAAATCTGTTCACTGTCCATGGCAGTTTCCTAACTAAAAAGAGCCGGCTCGACATCAAGTGCATAAATCGGTGTGCCGCAGTTCCAGATTAGCTCGCTTGCAGCGCGTAAAGCGTCAAATGATGCTGGGTCGCCTCGAGAAACCAAAACCTTTCCAGCCAAAAGCTCCACCTCTGTTCTATTGACTCGGACACCGTACTTGGTCTTTTTCGACTTGGGATAATCAACCAACAACTCACTTAGATCCGCCAGAATAAACTTTGGTCGATCCTCAGCCTTGGCTCCCAACAGCTCTTTACGAGTAGCGATTCCTGTCATCACGCAAGCCGAATCAATACCGAAGTTATTTGCCCCCCTGATGTCGGTGTCAAGACGGTCCCCCACAAATAGAGGATTAGAAACGTCAAGCTGACTGATTGCCTCAAGGAATATGGGCGCAAATGGTTTTCCTGCAACCTCAGGAAGTATTCCGACAGCGGTATGTACCGCGGAAACAAGAGTTCCATTACCTGGAGCAATGCCGTCCTCTTTTGGTATGGTCCAGTCCTGATTGGTGGCAATCCAGATTGCACCATTTTGGATTGCATAGCTTGCTTCAGCCAGATCATCCCAAGACACATCATGGTTAAAGCCCTGAATTACCGCCCTAGGAAGCTGTTTATAAGAATCAACTATCTCAAAACCCGCCTCCGAGACTGCCAGCCTGAGGCCCTCCCCGCCAACAACTAACACTTTCTCGCCAACATCAATTCGTTCTAAAAGCATCTTTGCCCCAGCTCGAGCGGAACCAATCAGGCTCGATGAGGTGGCGGGTAATCCAAAACTAACTAATTGCGCCGCCATGGATTCTTGGGTTCTGGAAGCATTATTAGTCACATAGCCCACCTTCAATCCCATTGAGTGCACAGCAAGAATGCTAGATACGGCTTTTTTCACGGGCTCTTTACCTAAATAGACAACCCCGTCAAGATCCAACAACAACGAATCGTAACCACTAATCAGCTGAGCCATTTGGCCTCCTCGGTTTTGAATCACCTCGGTCGAATCGCTTCCGCTCTACTGGCTTCGAACCATTTGGCCTGGAGGGTCTTTGATCGGAAGACCGAGCGGGCCTCGCGTCACCATCGCGCCTCGGACGTTCATCCTTTGGCCGATCACCGGCTGGCCTGGAAGGCCGAGCGGAGTCACTTCCTGGTCTGGAATATCCAGCTTCGCGGCGCGGTCGATCTTCGGAATTTCTGGCTGGACGATTGGTTCGATCTGCCTGAGGCTTTGGCCTCGATGGACGAGGGTCGGAATCACGGCGAGGTCGGTCTTCAAAACTGCGCTTTGGTCGCTCATCACGATCACCAGCTGGCCTGGAAGGTCGAGCGGAGTCGCCCGCTGGTCTGGAATATCCACCCTCACGGCGTGGTCTATCTCCATAACTTCTTGCGGGTCGATCGGTTCGATCTCCCTGAGGCTTTGGCCTTGACGGACGCGAATCCGAATCTCTGCGTGGTCTGTCCTCGTAATTTCTTGCAGGTCGATCAGGTCGATCACCCTCGCGGCGAGGACGATCATCCCTTGGCCGATCACCAGCTGGCCTGGAACGCCGATCAGAGTCACCCTCGCGGCGTGGTCTGTCTTCATAACTCCTTGCGGGTCGATCGGTTCTATCTCCCTGAGGCCTTGGCCTTGATGGACGCGAATCCGAATCACGACGAGGTCGGTCATCGCGATCGCCCTCACGAGCGGGACGCCCATCTCGCGGCCGATCGGCAGCTGGCCTGAAAGGCCGAGAGGAGTCGTTTCCCGGTCTTGAGTATCCGGCTTCGCGGCGTGGTCTATCTTCATAGCTTCTTGCGGGTCTATCGGTTCGATCTCCCATAGGCTTTGGCCTTGATGGGCGCGAATCGGAATCACGGGGTGGTCGAACTCCAAAACTGCGCTTTGGTCGCTCATCGCGATCATCAGCTGGCCTGGAGGGTCGAGCGGAGTCACCCCCGGGTCTGGAATATCCGCCTTCACGGCGTGGCCGCTCCTCACGCTCACCTTCGCGGCGTGGCTTGTACTCTTTTTTCTCAGGTTTCATGGTGGCGTCAAATTCCTCGCTGGTTGGGATGCTGATTTCCTCGAAGATCTCGAAGAGTTCGCCATCCTGAGTGGCTATTGCGGTCTCCGCTCTTTCAGCAAGCAGGTCCCATTCGTCGCCATTGCGACCCAGCTCCCGCAGACATTCGGCATAGGCGCGAAATAATGCCGGCGATTGTTCGTGGACACGTTTAGGAGAAAGCTCTGGAATTTCAAGCTCCTGGAGCGCGAGCTTGGCTTCGCCCATGTCAAGCCTGGCCCCAGAAAGTGCGATTGCAAGATTGATTCGAATTCCAACTGGGAGAGTGGTTCGGTCCACACCAACAACAGCCTCCAAGGCTCGTTGCGGACGCTCCATCCCTCGTTCCGAGTCAACAATTAAAGGTAACTGCTCATTCGAAGCGGAAAGCCTCCGATGCGTTAAAAGCTCACGCAGAGCCAAAGTGAAATCTCCTACTGCGTATGCAGTAAGACCTAGAGTTTCGTGAGCTATTGCCAAGCGGCCAGCCCTTCTAGAGGCTGCTAAAGCGTGCTTATGCGCCAGTGCAGGATCATCGTCAATCAACAAAGAAACCATCGCTAGGTGACGGGCGGTCATCTCGGCGTTCTCGGCGGTCAAAGTCTTGAGCTGCACTCGAGCACTTATATCAAGGTCTTCAGGGGTGATGGCACTGGGTATCAAGGGTGACTTTTCGTCAGTCCGGACTCGCTCTACGCGCCGTTGCCACTCGGGCCGCTCTGATTCGTTGCGCTCCCCTCGACCAGAAGGGCCCTCGGGCTTTTCGTTTGGGCGTCTGCCCCTGCCGCGTTCTTCCATTATTTAACTCCTTGAGCAATTTTTGGCTTAAATAGAAAAGGCCACCCCAAAAGGAGTGGCCATTTCTAAAGTAAGTCCGGCGGTGTCCTACTCTCCCACAGGGTCCCCCCTGCAGTACCATCGGCGCTGAGAGTCTTAGCTTCCGGGTTCGGAATGTAACCGGGCGTTTCCCTCTCGCTATGGCCGCCGAAACACTATTGAAGCACGTGAATCGATTAAGCATAAGCTTAGTATTCGGTTCTCGAACGTACTTCGAGAACCACACAGTGGACGCAAGCAAAAGTTTTGAAGTTGTATCAAGTTATCGGGCTATTAGTACGGGTCAGCTCCATGCCTTTCGACACTTCCACATCCCGCCTATCAACGCAGTAATCTAGCTGCGGCCCTCTCGACCTAAGTCATGGAAATCTCATCTTGAAACAGGCTTCCCGCTTAGATGCTTTCAGCGGTTATCCCTCCCAAACGTAGCTAATCAGCGGTGCACTTGGCAGTACAACTGACACACCAGAGGTTTGTCCAACCCGGTCCTCTCGTACTAGGGTCAGGTTTTCTCAAATTTCCTGCGCGCGCAGAGGATAGAGACCGAACTGTCTCACGACGTTCTGAACCCAGCTCGCGTGCCGCTTTAATGGGCGAACAGCCCAACCCTTGGGACCTACTACAGCCCCAGGATGCGACGAGCCGACATCGAGGTGCCAAACCATGCCGTCGATATGGACTCTTGGGCAAGATCAGCCTGTTATCCCCGAGGTACCTTTTATCCGTTGAGCGACAGCGCTTCCACAAGCCACTGCCGGATCACTAGTCCCGACTTTCGTCCCTGCTCGACTTGTCAGTCTCACAGTCAAGCTCCCTTGTGCACTTACACTCGACACCTGATTACCAACCAGGCTGAGGGAACCTTTGGGCGCCTCCGTTACTTTTTAGGAGGCAACCGCCCCAGTTAAACTACCCACCAGGCACTGTCCCAGAACCGGATTACGGTTCGTGGTTAGATATCCAGGGTGACAAAAGTGGTATTTCAACAATGACTCCACCTGAACTAGCGTCCAGGCTTCACAGTCTCCCACCTATCCTACATAAGCCACACCGAACACCAATACCAAGCTATAGTAAAGGTCACGGGGTCTTTTCGTCCTTCTGCGCGTAATGAGCATCTTCACTCATAGTGCAATTTCGCCGAGTTCGCGGTTGAGACAGCTGAGAAGTCGTTACTCCATTCGTGCAGGTCGGAACTTACCCGACAAGGAATTTCGCTACCTTAGGATGGTTATAGTTACCACCGCCGTTTACTGGGGCTTAAATTCCTAGCTTTGCATTACTGCTAACCAGTCCTCTTAACCTTCCAGCACCGGGCAGGAGTCAGTCCGTATACATCGTTTTGCAACTTCGCACGGACCTGTGTTTTTGATAAACAGTCGCTACTCACTGGTCTCTGCGGCCATACAGCGCTTCTGGAGTAAATCCATACACGCCTCAGGCCCCCCTTCTCCCGAAGTTACGGGGGCATTTTGCCGAGTTCCTTAACCGCGATTCTCTCGATCTCCTTAGTATTCTCTACCTGACTACCTGAGTCGGTTTGGGGTACGGGCAGCTTGAACCTCACGTCGATGCTTTTCTTGGCAGCATAGGATCACCCACTTCGTCCTTGCGGACTCATCATCAGATCTCAGGCTATATGAGAGACGGATTTGCCTATCTCTCGCCCTACGTCCTTAAACGGGGACAACCATCGCCCCGCGGAGGCTACCTTCCTGCGTCACACCTGTTAATACGCTAACCGCACCAGCATAGGGTCGTAGGCTCCCCTATTCAGATCGGCCCGAAGGCCTCAACAAATAGCTTCAGCTACTTAGCATTACTGGATTAGTTTGGGCGGTTCTTCGCCGGTACGGGAATATCAACCCGTTGTCCATCGACTACGCCTGTCGGCCTCGCCTTAGGTCCCGACTTACCCAGGGCGGATTAGCCTGGCCCTGGAACCCTTAGTCTTCCGGAGTGCGGGTTTCTCACCCGCATTTCGCTACTCATTCCTGAATTCTCACTCGTGTGGCGTCCACGGCTGGGTCACCCCGCCGCTTCACTCGCCACACGACGCTCTCCTACCCATCTATACGCCTGGACCTTACGGCCTAGCAATGTATAAATGCCACAACTTCGGTGACTTGCTTGAGCCCCGTTATATTGTCGGCGCGGAATCACTTGACCAGTGAGCTGTTACGCACTCTTTAAATGGTGGCTGCTTCTAAGCCAACATCCTGGTTGTCTCTGCAACTCCACATCCTTTCCCACTTAGCAAGCGCTTTGGGACCTTAGTTGGTGGTCTGGGCTGTTTCCCTTTCGACTACGAAGCTTATCCCCCGCAGTCTCACTGCCATGCTCTAACTCTCTGGCATTCGGAGTTTGGCTGACGTCAGTAACCTTGTAGGGCCCATCGGTCATCCAGTAGCTCTACCTCCAGAGAGAAACACATGACGCTGCACCTAAATGCATTTCGGAGAGAACCAGCTATCACGAGGTTTGATTGGCCTTTCACCCCTACCCACAGCTCATCCCCTCCATTTTCAACTGAAGTGGGTTCGGTCCTCCACGAAGTCTTACCTTCGCTTCAACCTGGCCATGGGTAGATCACCTCGCTTCGGGTCTAGAACCTGCGACTAAAACGCCCTATTCAGACTCGCTTTCGCTACGCCTCCCCCTCGCGGGTTAAGCTTGCCACAGATCACTAACTCTCAGGATCATTCTTCAAAAGGCACGCCGTCACCAGAACAAGCTGGCTCCGACGGATTGTAAGCACACGGTTTCAGGTACTATTTCACTCCGCTCCCGCGGTACTTTTCACCTTTCCCTCACGGTACTTGTCCGCTATCGGTCAATAGGTAGTATTTAGGCTTACGAGGTGGTCCTCGCTGATTCACACAGAATTTCACGGGTTCCGTGCTACTTGGGATACTTCTCGAGCTGAAGTCACATTTCGACTACGGGGTTCGCACCCTCTATGACTGGCCGTTCAAGACCATTCGTCTATATGACTGACATACTCTTGAAGGTCGGCAGACCTTCTGAAAAGTCCCGCAACCCCAAACATGCAACTCCTGCCGGATATCACACATGCTTGGTTTAGCCTCTTCCGCGTTCGCTCGCCACTACTTACGGAATCACTGTTGTTTTCTCTTCCTGTGGGTACTGAGATGTTTCACTTCCCCACGTTCCCTCTACCCGTCCTATACATTCAGACGGGAGTAACCAGATCGAGTCTGGCTGGGTTTCCCCATTCGGAAATCCTCGGATCAAAGTCTGATTATCGACTCCCCGAGGCTTATCGCAGATTTCTACGTCCTTCTTCGGCTCCTATTGCCAAGGCATCCACCGTGTGCTCTTTAAAACTTGATACACAAAGAGATCTTCCATAAATAAATTTATGTAAAATCGTTGGTCTGAATAAATTCAGACCATAAAGATGCTCGCGTCCACTATGTAGTTCTCAAAGTACGTGCGGTTCCGCATTCGATCGTTTCTGATCTCAATACGAACCGGGTCAATGAAGTCCTAAAACTCCAAATGGCCCCTGGGTTATCGTTTCCGATCCCCAAGGACCCAACAGCGTGCAAACAAATTCATCCATCATCGATGTTCCAACCAATAAAGGCGTACTGAGCGATTGATTTTTTTATCTATCCAATGCGATGTTCCACCCATGAGCTAACCGATTACATAACATTTGCATGTAAGCGGCTCTCTATGAAGAACCGAAGTTCTTCGAGATGCTCCTTAGAAAGGAGGTGATCCAGCCGCACCTTCCGGTACGGCTACCTTGTTACGACTTAGTCCCAATCACCAATCCCACCTTCGACGGCTCCCTCCATAAATGGTTGGGCCACCGGCTTCGGGTGTTACCGACTTTCGTGACTTGACGGGCGGTGTGTACAAGGCCCGGGAACGTATTCACCGTAGCGTTGCTGATCTACGATTACTAGCGACTCCGACTTCATGAGGTCGAGTTGCAGACCTCAATCCGAACTGAGACCGGCTTTTTGGGATTCGCTCCACCTTACGGTATTGCAGCCCTCTGTACCGGCCATTGTAGCATGCGTGAAGCCCAAGACATAAGGGGCATGATGATTTGACGTCATCCCCACCTTCCTCCGAGTTGACCCCGGCAGTATCCCATGAGTTCCCACCATTACGTGCTGGCAACATAGGACGAGGGTTGCGCTCGTTGCGGGACTTAACCCAACATCTCACGACACGAGCTGACGACAACCATGCACCACCTGTAT